>TARA_R110000868_G_scaffold129972_6_pt1 | contig 61807 bp, 58 predicted proteins | sample TARA_R110000868 | Tara Oceans TARA_R110000868 (sample SAMEA4397489) | marine metagenome | biome: Polar Biome; feature: [SRF] surface water layer (ENVO:00010504); material: water (ENVO:00002006), including particulate matter (ENVO:01000060) such as... | depth 5 m | reverse complement strand
CGCCGCTGGTCGTGCGGGGGCAAGGTCGCCTCCGCTCCGCTGCGGCGCCGCTGGGTCCCGGGGTTCGCTACGCGCCCCCGGGATGACGAAAGCCATTATAAGCGAGGGCCTACGGTGCGACCGGGGTGAGACCGTACGCCCTCTCCCCAACCCCTCACCCGCCGGGAGAGGGGCTTTTCTCTCGCCGTCGTCATCCCCCGGTGAGGCGTAGCCGAGACCGGAGGAGCCAGCGGCGCCGCAGCGAAGCGAAGGCGAAAAGCACCGCACCGACCGTGCCTGAACAGATCGCGCTCCGCGCGCCGCTGGGTCCCGGGGTTCGCTGCGCGCCCCCGGGATGACGACAGCATTTATGCGTGAGGGTTCTGGCGCGACCCGAAGGGCGTCGCGAAGCGTCAAAGGGGGGCTACGGGGCGAAACAGGTGGCACCGTAAGCCCACACCCCCCTCTCCCAAACCGATGGCTCCCGCCGGGAGAGGGGCTTGAGGCCGAGGCCTCCAGCGACGCGGAGAGGGACCGGGCGTAGTCGACGGCGGCGGAGACGCTAGTGGGGGACGAACGGGTTGCTTTCGACAGGCTCCAGAATCGCGAAGACATTGCCCTCCGTGTCCCTGAAAGAGACCAGGTAGCCGACGTCCGGGATCAGGGTCTTGGGCTGGATGATCGAACCGCCTTCCCCCTCGATCCTGGCGGCGTAGTCGTCGGCGGAAGCGACCTCGATGGTCGGGGTCGTGGTTTGCCAGGGCTGTTCGCGTTTGGCGACGCCGGCATTGATGGTGAACCCGTCCTCGGTCGCTGGGGCGGTGCGGATCAGCCAATAGGGCATCGGCCCGTCCAGCTTTTGGGCCGCCCAACCAAAGACCCGGGAATAGAAGTCGACGGCGCGTTGCGGATCGTCGGCGGAGATATCGATGTGGACGAATTTCGGCATGCGGCTTTCCTCCATAGCCCCCGACCGGCACCCGGGGTTGCAGGTTTGACAGGGGCACCGTCAGCGACACCGTGCATTGACGTTGGTCAAACCGAGCGGGGGAAGGCGGCCGGTCGCCACATCCCGGTTTGATCGACTCTGCGCGGGGCGTTAGAGCATCGCTTCCTTCCGAGAGACTTCGCCATGCACGACATCAAAGCCATCCGTGAGACGCCCGACGCCTATGTGGCCGGATGGGCGTCGCGTGGGGTGACGGACGCGCAGGGCGTGGTGGACACCCTTCTGGCGCTGGATGTCGACCTGCGCGCGGCGCAGACGACGGGGCAGGAGGCGCTGACGCAGCGCAATGCGGCGTCGAAGCTGATCGGCGCGGCCATGGCGAAGAAGGACACCGCCGAGGCCGAGCGGCTGAAGGCTGAGGTCGAGAGCCTGAAAGCGGTGATCGCCACGGCGGGTGAGGTCGAGGCCGAAAAGGCCAAGGCCCTGAAGGACCTGCTGGCGAAACAGCAGAATCTGGCGGCGGCCGATGTACCGGACGGCCCGGATGAAAATTCCAATGTCGAGGTCTCGACCTGGGGCACGCCGCGCCGGACCGGGCCGGCCAAGGACCACGCCGATCTGGGCGAGGCCATGGGGCTGCTGGATTTCGAGGCTGCGGCGAAGATGTCGGGGTCGCGCTTTGCGGTGCTGAAGGGCGGGCTGGCGCGGCTGGAACGCGCCGTCGGCCAGTTCATGCTGGATATGCAGACGGTCCAGCACGGCTATCTGGAGGTCAATCCGCCCTATCTGGTGCGCGATGAGGCGATGTTCGGGACGGGGCAACTTCCGAAATTTGAGGAGGATCTGTTCGTTACGGAGCTGCCTGACCAGCCTGCTCTGGTTCAACAAGCACTGGACGAAGCCAATATCGCGTTGGGCGGAAATCTTAGGTTTGTGGGCGAAAGCAGCATATTTGTTGAAGACAAATCGCGTGCTGTCTTCAGCGATATCTACAGAGCTCTGGCGAGCAAGCACGCTGGTAGACGCTACCTCATCCCCACCGCCGAAGTCTCCCTGACCAATCTCGTGCGCGAGCAGATCCTGTCGGAAGACGAGATCACCACGCCGATGCGCCTCACCGCCCTGACGCCGTGCTTCCGGGCCGAGGCCGGGTCGGCCGGGCGCGATACGCGCGGCCTGATCCGTCAGCACCAGTTCCACAAGGTCGAGCTGGTCTCGATCACCCGGCCGGAGGATTCCGGGGCCGAGCATGAGCGGATGGTCGGCTGTGCCGAGGCGGTGCTGCAGGCGCTGGACCTGCCCTATCGCAAAATGCTGCTGTGCAAGGGCGACATGGGGTTTTCGGCGCGGAAGACCTTTGACCTCGAGGTGTGGCTGCCGTCGCAGGCCACCTATCGCGAGATCAGTTCCTGCTCGAACTGCGGCGACTTCCAGAGCCGGCGCATGGATGCGCGCTTCAAGCGGGCGGGCGAGAAGAAGACCGAGTTCGTGCACACGCTGAACGGCTCGGGTCTGGCGGTCGGCCGGACCCTGGTGGCGATCATGGAGAACTATCAGGACGAGGACGGGCGGATCGCGGTGCCCGAGGTGCTGAAACGCTATATGCCCGAGGGGATGACGCATGTGGGGTGATGTTCAAAACCCGCTCTTCCCGGCGAAAGCCGGGATCCAGTGCTGTCCAGGGGAACGCCGGCGCTTCGGGACCGAGTCCGGCGGGATGTCGGCACCGGCGCATCATCCAAAGAACTGGGTCCCGGCTTTCGCCGGGATGAGCGGAGTTTAGAGTGCGTATCCTCCTCACAAACGACGACGGGATCGAGGCCGAGGGGCTGGCCTGTCTGGAGCGGATCGCGCGGGTGCTGTCGGACGACGTCTGGACCGTGGCCCCGCAGACCGAACAGTCGGGCAAGGGGCGGGGCATCACCCTGACCGAGCCGCTGCGGGTCAATCAACTGGGCGAGAAACGCTTCGCCGTGACCGGGACGCCGACCGACTGTGTGGTGCTGGCGGTCAATGACCTGCTGGGCGACCGGCGGCCGGACCTGCTGCTGTCGGGGGTCAATCGCGGCCACAATGTCGGCGAGGACGTCTCCTATTCCGGCACGGTGGCCGGGGCGCTGCAGGGCATGGCCTTCGGCATCCGCTCGATCGCCCTGAGCCAGTCGCTGGAGCGCTATCATGACGCGGTCACCGCCCACTGGGAGACGGCCGAGGCCTATGGCCCGCCGATCATCAGCCGGCTGCTGGCGCATCGCTGGGAGGACGGGGTGGTGATGAACCTGAATTTCCCGGCCCTGGCCCCCGCGGCGGTTCGCACGGTCGAGGTGACGCGGCAGGGCTTCCGTCAGGCCGGTGAGATGCATGCGGTCAAACGCACCGACCTGCGCGGACGCGACTATTACTGGATGAGTTTCCGCGGCGAGAAGCAGCAGCATGCCGACGGCACCGACCTGCGGGCCATGGACGAGGGCCGGATCTCGGTCACACCCCTGCATATCGACCTGACCCACATGCCGAGCGTCAATGACCTGAAGGGGTTGCTGGGCGGGGCCGCCCCGAAGACGGTGGCGGCATGAGACGCCTCCCGCCCAGGGGGAGGGGGACCGCCCCCGGGTCTCGCGTCTCGCGAGCCCGAGGACAGGCTTCGCGGTGGAGGGGGGCAGCCCCCGACTCCGGCGTAGCGGTCAGCCCCCTCCACCATCCTTCGGATGGTCCCCCTCCCCCGATGGGGGAGGATTTTAACTGCGGAGTGTAAGTCCATGCGCCATCTGATCCTGTCCGCCGCCATCCCGGCCCTGCTCATGGGGGCCTGCGCCACCCTGCCGGGCCCCGCCGTCGCCCCGCCGGCGGTCGTGGCCGAGCGCGCGCCGCCGCCGCATTTCCCCGCCGACCTCAGCCCGGCCGGGGTGGCCGCCGCCGACGACCATCTGGACCTGGAACAGGTGCAGGGCGAGGCGGCCATGGCCTTTGTCGCACGCGAGAATGCGGCCGCGCTGGCGGCCCTGACCGGTGATCCCCGCTATGAGCCCTATCGCCAGCAGGCCTTCGCCATCCTGTCGGCCACCGACCGGATTCCCGCGCCGAGCTTCCTCGGCGACGGCATCGGCAATTTCTGGCAGGACGCGGCCAATCCCAAGGGGGTGTGGCGACGCACGACGCTGGACTCCTATCGTTCGGCCGATCCGCAGTGGGAGACCCTGCTCGACATCGGGGCCCTGTCGGCGGCTGAAGGCAGGGACTGGGTGTTCAAGGGGGCCAACTGCCTCGCGCCCGACGAGACCCGCTGCCTGGTCAATCTGTCCGACGGCGGCCGGGACGCCGTGGTGGTGCGTGAGTTCGACCTGACGACCAAACGCTTCGTCGCCGGTGGCTTCACCCTGCCCGAGGGCAAGCACCGCCTCAGCTGGCTGGACCGCAACACCCTGCTGGTGGCCACCGATTTCGGCCCCGGCACCCTGACCGAGAGCGGCTATCCCTTCATCATCAAGACCCTGACGCGCGGCCAGACCCTGGCCCAGGCCACCGAGGTCTATCGCGGCGACATCGGCGACGGCGGCTATGGGGTCAGCGCGCGGGTTCTGCGCGACGGCCGGGGCGCGGTCCTGGCGGTGCTGTTCAACCGTCCGCTGGATACCTTCAGCAGCGAGACCGTACAGTGGCTGGACGGTCGTGCGGTCAAGCTGAGCCTTCCGGCCAAGGTCAATGTCCAGGGCGCGATCCGCGACCAGTTGATCTTCAGCGTTGACCAGTCGTGGACCCAGGCGGGTGAGACGTTCCGGGCCGGCAGCCTGATGGCCGCGCCCCTTGCGGGCTTGCGCGACGGCCAGGGCCGCGCCGAGACCATCTTTGCGCCCGCTGACCGCCAGTCGGTCGAAGAGGTGTCGGTGTTCGACAACCGCGTTGTCGCGACGGTCTACGACAACGTCCGGGGACGGATGATGCGTTTCCTCGACACCCGGGGCCGCGGCTGGCTGAAGGCCGATGTCGACGTGCCGGACAATGTCGCGGTGCACCTGGGCGACTCGAGCCGGGGATCGGATCGACAGTTCTACAGCTTTGAAGGCTTTCTGACGCCGGCCACCCTGAACCTGCTGGATATGCGGGTCGGCCCCGCCGGGCGGACCGAACAGATCGCCGCCGCCCCCGCCCGGTTCGAGGCCTCGACCCATGTGGTCGAACAGTTCGAGGCCACCTCGTCCGACGGCACCAAGATCCCCTATTTCGTCACCCGTCCCCGCGACCTGGTCATGGACGGCCATGCGCCGACGATCATGTACGGCTACGGCGGTTTCCAGGTGTCCAAGCCGCCGGCCTATATTCCGGAAATGGGCAGGCTGTGGCTCGAGAAGGGCGGGGTCTATGTCAACGCCAACATCCGCGGCGGTGGCGAGTTCGGGCCCGACTGGCACCAGGCGGTGCTGAACGAGAACCGCCAGATGGCCTTTGACGATTTCGCCGCCGTGGCGCGTGATCTGCAGGCGCGCGGCATCACCTCGCCGCGCCGTCTGGGCATCTACGGTCGCTCGAACGGCGGGGTGCTGACCTCGGTCATGGTCACCCAGCACCCAGAGCTGATCAATGCGGCGGTGATCGAGAGCCCGCTGATCGACATGCTGCGCTATCACGAACTGCCCGCCGGGGCCTCGTGGATCGGCGAATACGGCGACCCGCGCATCCCCGAGGAGGCCGCCTGGATCGCCGGCTATTCGGCCTATCAGCAGCTGCGTCCGGATGCGGACTATCCGCGCGTCTACATCACCACCAATACGCTGGACGACCGGGTTCATGCCGGCCATGCGCGCAAATTCGCGGCGCGGCTGGGCGATCAGGGCCACGACCACCTGTATTATGAGGAAACCTCGGGCGGCCACTCCAATGACGCCGATCCGGTGGCCAATGCCCGGCGCTGGGCCCGCCACTATGTCTATCTGGCCCAGCAGTTGATGGACTGACGGTTCCTCACGGGAAAATGAGCGGCGGGATCGGGCCGGGGGTGGTTAAGCTGTCGGCCATGAACCTGAGGGGCTTGATCTTTGGTGTGGCGACGGCGGTCGCGGGGCTGATGGCGGCGGGGGCGACCCTGCCGCCCGAGCCCCAGCCGTCCGACGCCCGTCCGGCGTCACGGGCGGTGCGGAGCGCGCCGGTGGTGCTGGAGCTGTTCACGGCCCAGGGCTGCGCCGGCTGTTCCGACGCCGACCGGATGGTCGAGGAGGCGGCCGACACCCCGGGGGTGATCGTGCTGACCTATGGCGTCGACTACTGGGACTATCTGGGCTGGGCCGACACCTTCGCGCGGCCGGAGTTCGCCGCGCGCCAGCATGCCTATCGCCAGGCCCTGCGCCTGCGGTCGGTGTCGACGCCCCAGGTGGTGATCGACGGCCATCGCCAGGTGTCGGGGGCCCGTTCGCCGGAGTTGCAGACCGCCATCGACGAGGAATCGGTCCGCCGCGACTTCCCGCCCGAAATCGAATTCCGCGCCACCGGCGGCCGGGTCGGAATCGGCTCGGGCCGCCCGCCCGAGGGCGGGGCCGAGGTGGTGGCGGTGACCTATACACCCGGCCTGCAGAGCGTGCAGGTCGATCGCGGCGACAACCGCGGCCGGACCGTGCGTCAGCTCAATGTCGTGCGCGGCGTGACCCGTCTGGGTGACTGGACCGGGCGCTCGGCCCTGTTCGCCCTGCCGCCGGTGTCGGACGACGGCGATGCGGTGGTGGTCCTGCTGCAGGCGCGGGCGGACCGTCGCATCCTGACGGCGGCGCAGCGCTAGCCACGGCCGGATTCAGGCGCCGGCCTTTTTCGCAAAGCTCCAGGCCGCGTCGGCCAGCGGCTGGACCTGGGCCGCCATGGTGCGGGCATGGCTGCTGGCGGCGGTGCCGTCGCGCACCCGCCCGGCGATGCCCTGGCAGATGGCCGCCAGCCGGAACAGATTGTAGGCGAACAGCCAGTCCAGATTCTTCGGACCCGCGACCCCGGCGGCGGCGGCATAGCGGTCGACCGTCTCGTCGATCGAGGGAATGCCGAGCGCCTCCAGATCGGCCCCGCCCAGACCGTTGCGCAGGGTGGCGGGGATGACCCAGCCGATCAGCAGATAGGAGAAGTCGGCCATCGGGTCGCCGAGCGTCGACAGCTCCCAGTCCAGCACCGCCCGGACCTCGGCCTTCTTCGGGTCGAGGATCAGGTTGTCGAGACGGAAGTCGCCGTGGACGATGCGGGTCGGGCCGTCGGCGGGCAGGCTGTCGGGCAGGAAGGCGATCAGCCGGTCCATGGCCGGGTTGGGTTCGGTCTCGGAGGCCCGGTACTGTTTGGTCCAGCGCCCGACCTGGCGCATGAAATAGTTGCCCGGCTTGCCGTAGTTGCCCAGGCCGATGGCGGCCGGGTCAAAGCGGTGCAGGGCGGCCAGGGTGTCGGTCTGGGCCTCATAGATGGCGCGGCGTTCGGCCGGTTGCAGGCCCGGCAGCTTCAGGTCCCAGAACACCCGGCCCTCGACCTTGTCCATCACATAGAACATCGAGCCGATCACCGCGTCGTCGGTACACAGGGCGTGGGGCCGGGCCACCGGATAGCCGTGCCTGTGCAGGGCTGAGATGACGGTGAACTCGCGATCGACCGCATGGGCCGACTGCAGCAGCACCCCGGGCGGCTTGCGCCGCAGCACATAGGTGGCCGAGGGGGTGGTCAGCTCATAGGTCGGATTGGACTGGCCGCCCTTGAACTGGCGGATGGTCAGGGGACCGGCATAGCCGTCGATGTTCTCTCTCAGCCAGACCCCGAGGGCGGCCTCGTCGAGGGCATGGCGCGGATCCACCGCGCGGGTGCCGGAAAAGGCGGTCTGGGCGTCGGTCAGGTCGGTATCGGTCATTGTGCGGCGATGATGGCGGCCCGGACCGCGCTTTGCCAGCCCTTGATCAGCCGCGCCCGCTCGTCCGGGTCCATGCGCGGGGTCCAGACGGTCGGGGCGTCGGTCGCCGAGGGGCTCAGGTCGTCGATCAGGCCGATGCCGAGCGCCGCCAGCCGGGCCGCGCCCAGGGCCGTCATCTCCTGGAAGGCCGGGCGTTCGACGGTGACGTCGCAGATGTCGGCCACGAACTGCATGGCGAAGCCGTTGGCGGTGACGCCGCCGTCGACCCGCAATACGGCCAGCGGCGGGGCCCCGTCGGCGACGAGGGCGTCCAGCAGGTCGCGGGTCTGGTAGGCCAGGGCCTCCAGCGCCGCCCGGACGAAATGGGCCGGGCCGGAGTCGCGGGTCAGGCCCGTGACGGTGCCGCGGGCGTCGGGCTGCCACCAGGGCGCGCCCAGGCCGGTGAAGCCGGGCACCAGATAGACGCCGCCGTTGTCGGCCAGGGACCGGGCCATGGCCTCGGACCCGGCGGAGTCCGCGAGCAGTCCGACCCCGTCGCGCAGCCACTGGATCGCCGACCCGGCCGAGAAGATCGAACCCTCCAGCGCCCAGGCGACGGTGTCGCCGATCTGATAGCCGAGCGTGCCCAGCAGCCGCCGGGTCGAGAGCACCGGCGCGGCCCCGACATTGGCGACGAGGAAGGCCCCGGTGCCATAGGTGATCTTGGCGTCGCCCGGGCGCATCGCCCCGTGGCCCACCAGGGCCGCCTGCTGGTCCCCGGCCGCGCCGTGGATCGGCAGGGCCGCGCCCAGCAGGGCCGGGTCGCAGTCGCCGAAATGATCGCTGCAGCCGAGGATCTGCGGCAGGGCCCGGCGGGGGACGGCGAACAGGGCGCACAGGTCGTCGCGCCAGGCCCGGGTCTGGAGGTCCATCAGACTGGTGCGGCTGGCATTGGTGGCGTCGGTGACGTGGCGGGTGCCGCCGGTCAGCTTCCAGATCAGCCAGCTCTCGATCGTGCCGAGTTTCACCTCGCCGCGCGCCGCCCGGTCGCGCGCCCCGGGCACAGCGTCGAGCAGCCAGGCGAATTTGGTGGCCGAGAAATAGGGGTCGAGGATCAGGCCGGTCGCGGCCTGGACCCTCGGCTCATGGCCCTCGGCGGTCAGACGGGCGGTGACGTCGGCGGTGCGCCGGTCCTGCCAGACGATGGCCCGGTGCAGGGGCTCGCCGGTGGTGGCGTCCCACAGCACCGCGGTCTCGCGCTGGTTGGTGATGCCGACGGCGGCGAAACGGTCGATTCCGCCCGCCTCGGCGATGACCGCGCGGCAGGTCTGCAGGGTCGCCTGCCAGATTTCGGCCGCGTCATGCTCGACCCAGCCGGAGTGCGGGAAATGCTGGGCCAGTTCGATCTGGCTGACCGCCACGGCGCTGAACCCGCCCTGGGGCGACACGGCGAAGGCGATGGCCCGGGTCGAGGTCGTGCCCTGGTCGATGGCGAGGATCAGGCGGTTCATGAATTCCCTTCGCGGTGGTTCAGCATTCCATCTTACGCAGAGCCGGTGTCTGGGGTTAAGTGGCCGGATGCGTATCGCCTCCTATGCCGGCGTCCAGGACGCCGCCCGTCAGATCGCCCGCGTCGCGGTGCGCACGCCGCTGATCGAGAGCCCGGCGCTGAACGCGCGGCTGGGCGGCCGGGTGCTGATCAAGGCCGAGACCCTGCAGGTCACCGGGGCCTTCAAATTCCGCGGGGCCTATAATCGCATCAGCCGGCTGACGGCCGAGGAACGCGCGCGCGGGGTCGTGGCCTATTCCTCGGGCAATCACGCCCAGGCGGTGGCGGCGGCGGCGCAGATGCTGGGGACCCACGCCGTCATCGTCATGCCGGCCGACAGCCCGAAGGTGAAGCTCGACGGCGTCATCGCCCATGGTGGCGAGGTGCGGACCTATGACCGCTATACCGAGAGCCGCGAGGCCATCGGCGCGGCCATCGCCACCGAGCACGGCCGCGTGCTGGTGCCGCCGTTCGATGATCCGCTGATCATCGAGGGGCAGGGGACGGTGGCGCTGGAGCTGTTGGACCAGGCCAAGGCGGTCGGGGCGGCCCCGCTGGACCAGCTGTTGTGCGGGATGTCGGGCGGCGGGCTGATGGCCGGCATCAACCTGACCCTGGCGGCGACCGCGTCGCACACCCAGGTGTTCGGGGTCGAGCCGCTGGCCTATGACGATACCCGACGCTCGCTGATCGCGGGCGAGCGGCGCGGCCATCCGCCGGTGACCCGGCCGTCGATCTGCGACGCCCTGATGTCGCCGCAGCCGGGGGTGCTGACCTTTCCGATCAATCGCCGGATGACCGGGGTGCTGACGGTCAGCGACGCCGAGGTGGCGGCGGCGGTCGCCTGGGCCTTCCGGGTGCTGAAACTGGTGGTCGAGCCGGGCGGGGCGGTGTCGCTGGCGGCCCTGCTGGCCGGGAAGCTGCCGGTCAAGGACCGGATCACCGCCATCATCCTGTCGGGCGGCAATGTCGACCCGGCCCTGTTCAGCGCCATCATCGAAGAGCGCTACACGCCGGAAACCTGGGGAGCCGCACCATGAGCCGCACCGAACGCAAGGGTGTGCCGACGCCCACCGCCGCCCTCGCCGGTCTGGTCGGGACCGAGGTCGGGGTCAGCCGCTGGATCCTGGTCGACCAGGCCCGGATCGACGCCTTCGCCGGGATCACCGAGGACCGGCAATTCATCCATATCGACCCGGTCGCGGCGGCGAGCAGCCCGTTCGGCGGCACCATCGCCCACGGCTTCCTGACCCTCAGCCTGCTGTCGGCCATGACCTATGACGCCGTGCCGCCGCTGGAAGGGGTGACCATGGGCATCAACTACGGCTTCGACAAACTCCGCTTCCTCGCCCCGGTGCCGGCCGGATCGCAGGTGCGCGGCCGGTTCCGGCTGCTGTCCGCCGAGGACAGGGGCGGCGGGCGCTGGCTGCTGAAACACGAGGTCACGGTCGAGATCGACGGCAGCGACAAGCCGGCCCTGGTGGCGGAATGGCTGGGGATGCAGGTGGTGGGCTAGAGGCTCAGCCCTCGCCCAGACACCGCAGCGCCACTTCCAGATTGCGCAGCCCGTCCTCGCCGGTCACGGCCGGGGTCTCGCCGGTACGGATGGCGTGGGCGAAGGCTTCCAGCTCCTTCTTCAGCGGCTCGGCCGGCCAGCTGTTGACGGCGCGGGTCTGGTAGGAGCCGTCGGCCTGCTGGCCGAAATATTCGGTGACCTGGCGGGTGATCAGGTCGGCGACCACGAATTTGTTGCGCGTGGCGACCTGCAGGGTGCGGACCTTGTAGGGGGTGACCCAGTTGGTGGTGATGTGGGCGATGACGCCGTTGGCCAGCCGGAACTGCAGCAGGGCCGTGTCCTCGCGATCGGCCTTGGTGCGGGCCAGTTGCGGCTGGACCTCGGTGATCTCGGAGTCTGTCAGGTGGCGGATGATGTCGATGTCATGCACGGCCAGGTCGATGACCACCCCGACCTCGCCCATGCGCGGCGGGAAGGGGCCCACGCGCGTGATCTGGATCGAGATGATGTCGTCACCGTCGATGGCGCGCTTGACCGCGTCGACGGCCGGATTGAACCGCTCGACCTGACCGACCATCAGCACCCGGTCATTGGCTTTCGCGGCGTCGATCATGCGCTGGGCGTCGGCGACGGTGGCGGCGATCGGCTTTTCGACCAGCACATGGATGCCGGCTTCCAGCAGGGCCACGCCCAGCTCGGCATGGTGCCGGTTCGGGGTGGCGACGACGGCGGCGTCGAGACCGGCGGCGACGAAATCCTCGGCCCGGGTGAAGGCCCTGGCGTCATAGAGGGTGGCGACCCCCTCGGCCGTGGCCGCGTCCGGATCGAACACGGCGGTCAGGTCGACGTCGCGGATGTCCGACAGGACCCGGGCATGGTTGCGGCCCATGACGCCGGCACCGGCGACACCGAAGCGAAGGGGGGGCAGGGAGGTGGTCATGCGGTTCAGCCCTTGTAACTGGCGACGGCGGCGATGATCCGGTCCTGGGTCGCCTCGTCGAGGTCGGCGTGCATCGGCAGGCTGATGACCCGCGTCATCAGCCGCTCGGTCACCGGCAGGCCCTGGGGGCCGCGCGGATACATGTCATAGGCCGGCTGCAGGTGCAGCGGGATCGGATAGTAGACGGCGGTGGGCACGCCCTGGGCCTTCAGATGGGCGGCCAGGCCGTCGCGGTCGGCGTGTTCGATCGTGTACTGGGCCCAGTTCGAGACGTTGCCGGCCGGCACGTCCGGCACGGCCGCGACGTGGGCGCGCAGGCCGACATTGTAGCGGGAGGCGATGCGGTTGCGCCATTCGATCTCCTGACCGAACACCTTGAGCTTCTCGATCAGGACCGCGGCCTGGATGGTGTCGAGCCGCGAGTTCAGGCCGATACGCATGTTCAGGTATTTGGGGTCGTGCTCGAAGGTCCGGCCCGTGAGGTCGCGGGCGACGGCCTTGCCGTGCACCCGGATCGAATCGATCAGCTGGGCCAGGTCGTCGTCATTGGTCAGCACCGCGCCGCCGTCGCCGTAGCAGCCCAGGGGCTTGGCCGGGAAGAAGCTGGTGGTGGTGATGTCGGCCCATTTCAGCGGATGATCCCCGTCGATCGTGCAGCCGAAACCCTGGGCCGAATCGGCGATCAGCTTCAGGCCGTACTTGTCGCAGATCGCCTTGATGGCCGGATAGTCGGCGGGCTGGCCGAACAGGTCGACGGCGATCACCACCTTGGGGGTCAGGCGACCTTCCCTGAGCGTGGCCTCGATGGCGGCCTCGAGGTGGCCGGGGTCCATGTTGTAGGTCCGGGCGTCGACGTCGATGAAGACCGGCTCGGCGTCGAACCAGGGCACGACCTCGGCGGTGGCGGCGAAGGTGAAGCTGGGCACGAAGACGGCGTCGCCGCGACCCACGCCCCAGGCCATCAGCGGCAGGGCCAGGGCGTCGGTGCCGTTGGCGCAGCCGAGCGCGTGTTTCGCGCCACCGAAGGCGGCGAGGTCGGATTCGAACTGGCGCACCTGAGGGCCCATGACCCAGGCACCGCCGACGACGGCGGCCTGGACGGCGGCCTCGATCCGGCCGTCGAGGCGAAGGCGCTGGGCCTGGAGGTCGATGAAGGCGATGGTCATGACTGGCGATTCTCTCATCAGGCGTCGGCGTGTTGCGGCTTGAAGCGCCACGGAGCGGGAGGGCCAAGGCTGGCGCCTCCTACCAAACCGTCCCCACCGCAGACAAATGCCACAGGGTCACTTCACGTTGCGGGTTGCAACGCGACCACGCGGTGTCCTAAGCGACCGGGGCAGGGTGGAGTGCATTAGTGACGACCAGAACGACCAGCGCAACCGGCCAGACAGCGGGCGGCGGCGTGCCTGCCGTGTTTCTCGACCGCGACGGCGTGTTGATCGAGGATACCGGCTATCCGCATCTCGAATCCCATCTGACCCTGATCCCCGGGGCCGACGGGGCGGTGCGCCGGCTGAATGCCCTCGGCTATCTGGTGATCGTGGTGACCAATCAGTCGGGTGTGGCGCGCGGCCTGTTCAGCGAGGCGCAGATGCACGCCTTCAACGATCTGATTGTGCGACGCCTGGCGGCCAAGGGAGCCCGGATCGGGGCGGTCTATGCCTGCCCCTTTCACAAGGAAGCGCGTGATGAACGCTATTTCCATGCCGATCATCCCGACCGCAAGCCGAACCCCGGCATGATCACCCGGGCCATCGCCGACCACGGCATCGACCCGGCCCGGTCGTTCCTGATCGGCGACCGGCCGACCGATCTCGAGGCGGCCCGGCGCGCCGGCCTGCCCGGTTTCCTGTTCGAGGGCGTCGACCTCGACGAATTCGTCCATGATCTTCTGGGCGGTTGATCGCAATTCCCGTGACAATGAAATAGGCTGGGCCCTCCCGATCCGGAGAATTTGTCATGGCGGAATACGCTGAACGTCGCTGGACCTCGCCGGACGGACTGACCCTGTTCGCCCGTGACTACGGCGGTGCCGACGGCGCGGCCCGCCTGCCGGTGATCGCCATTCATGGCCTGACCCGCAACAGCGCCGATTTCGACACCATCGCCCCCCTGATCGCCCAGAGCGGTCGCCGCGTGCTGGCCGTCGATGTGCGCGGCCGCGGCCGCTCGGACCGCGCCCCCGACCCGATGACCTATTCGCCCGAGGTCTATGCGCGCGACATCCTGGCCCTGATGGACCAGGCCGGAATCGACAAGGCGGTCTTTCTCGGCACCTCGATGGGCGGACTGATCACCATGGCCATCGCCGCCATCCGGGCGCGGACGATCGCGGCGGCCATCATCAATGACGTCGGCCCCGAGGTGTCGCCGGTCGGCCTGGCCCGGATCGCCGCCTATATGGGCCAGCCGGTCGAGATCTCGACCTGGGCCGAGGCGGCCGACTATGTGAAGGGGCTGAACGCCGTGGCCCTGCCCCACTATACCGACGCCGACTGGGCCGCCTTCGCGCGCCGCACCTTCCGCGAGGGGACCGAGGGCCTGCCGGTGCCGGACTATGACCCGGATATCGCCGTGCCGATCCGGGCCGCCGGGGCCAAGGCCATGGTGCCCAATCTGTGGCCCTTCTTCCGCCGGCTGACCCGGGGCCGTCCGGTGCTGCTGGTGCACGGCGAGACCTCCGACCTGCTCAGTCCCGAGATCGTCGACCGGATGCGCAAGGCGGCGCGCAAGATGGCCTATGTCCAGGTGCCGGGTGTCGGCCACGCCCCGATGCTGGACGAGCCCGAGGCGCGGGCCGCGATCTTCGAATTCCTCGCCGGTGTCAAATAGCGCTTCAGCCCGCGTGTTCCAGGACGATGCGCCAGTGGCCGTCGATCCGTTGCCAGACCTGGGTCGAGACGCCGCCGTACAGGCGGGTGCCGTCACGCGTGATCTGCCAGCGCAGCACCAGGGCGACGTGATCGGGTCCGAGCGGCAGGGCGTCCAGCACCTCGCCGCTGTAGGTGCCCATGATCTCCGGGTGCCCGGCGAATTCGGTGCGCATGGCGGCGGCGAAGGAGTCGAACCCGCGCTCGACGCCGGCGCGGCTGACCCAGACGATGTCGGGCGTGTCGAGATACAGGGCCAGCGCCCCCTCGATGTCGCCGCGGTTCCACGCCGCCATCTGGGCCTCGAAACCCGCGGCGGCGTCCTCGACGGGTCCGGCGGCGGCAGGTCCGGCCAGTAGCAGGCCGAGCGCCAGGCCCACGGCGGCGAGACGGTGGCTCATGCCTTCTTGACGAACTCGGTGCGCAGGACGAGCCCGCGCACCCTGTCGACATTGGCCTCGATCTCGGCCTCGTCGCCGGTCAGCCGGATGTTCCGGACCAGGGTGCCGCGCTTGAGGGTGACGCCGCCCGACCCCATGACCTTGAGGTCCTTGATCAGGGTGACGCTGTCACCGTCGGCGAGGATGTTGCCGTTGGAATCCCGGGTCGGGGTGTCGGTCATGGCGGGTCTCTGTGTGCAGCGGTGACGGAAGGGCGCGGGGTCGGGGCGCGAAGGGCGGGTCGCCTCAGGCCTCCGGCACGTGGGCCTCGAGGTCGTCCAGCCAGACGCGGGCGTTGCCGTCTGACGGGGCCCGCCAGTCGCCACGCGGTGACAGGGAGCCGCCGGTCACCACCTTGGGGCCGTTGGGCAGGGCCGAGCGTTTGAACTGGCTGGTCTGGAAGAAGCGCACCAGGAATTGGCGCAGCCAGCCCTTGATCGTGGCGAGGTCGTAGGCGACGCGCTCGGCCGCCGGCGTATGGACGGGCCAGTCCCCGGTCGATGCGTCCTTCCAGGCCTGATGCGCCAGCCAGGCGACCTTGGACGGACGCATGCCGAAGCGGGTGATGTAGAACAGGAAGAAGTCGTTCAACGCATAGGGGCCGACCGTCTCCTCGGTCGACTGGATCCGGCCGTCGGCCCCGGCCGGCACCAGTTCGGGCGAGATCACCGTGGCCAGCACCGCGTGCAGGGCCGGGGTCGCGTCCGCCCCGACCAGATCGCCGTCGGCGACCCAGCGGATCAGGTGGCGGATCAGGGTCTTCGCCACCCCGCCGTTGACGTTGTAGTGGCTCATATGGTCGCCGACGCCATAGGTGCACCAGCCCAGCGCCAGTTCCGACAGGTCGCCGGTGCCCAGCACAAAGGCCCGGTTCTGGTTGGCCAGGCGGAACAGATAGTCGGTGCGCAGACCGGCCTGGACGTTCTCGAAGGTAATGTCGTGCACGGGCTGACCGTCCGCATACGGATGACCGATGTCGGCCAGCATCCGTTCGGCGGCCGGGCGGATGTCGATCTCCTCGCCGGTGACGCCCAGGGCGCGCATCAGGGCCCAGGCGCTGGCCTTGGTCGCGTCCGAGGTGGCGAAGCCGGGCAGGGTAAAGGCCAGGATGCCGGTGCGCGGTAGCGCCAGCCGGTCGAAGGCGCGGCAGGCGACCAGCAGGGCCTGGGTCGAATCCAGCCCGCCCGAGACGCCGATCACCAGCCGTTCGGCCCCGGTGGCGGTCATGCGCCGCATCAGGCCCTGGACCTGGATGTTGAAGGCCTCGTAGCAGTCGCGGTCCAGCCGGGCCGGATCGTCGGGCACGAAGGGGAAGCGGTCGAGCGGCCGCATCAGGGTGTCGACGTCGTCGTGGCCGGGCGCGCTGAACGGCACCACGGTGGCGGCCTCGCCCTCCAGCCGGGCACAGTCGGCGAAGGTGCCGTTGCGCAGCCGGTCCAGGCCGATGCGCTCGACGTCGACGTCGGCCACGGTCAGGTGGGATTCGAGCGAAAAGCGCGGGCCCTCGGCCAGTTTCGCGCCCAGTTCGTGGATCGTGGCCTGACCGTCCCAGGCCAGGTCGGTGGTGCTTTCGCCCCAGCCCGAGGCGGCGAAGACATAGGCCGACAGGGTGCGGACCGACTGGCTGGCGCACAGGACGGCGCGCTCGTCGGCCTTGCCGATGACGATGTTGGAGGCCGACAGGTTGCAGAGGATGCGGGCCCCGGCCAGGGCGGCCCGGGTCGAGGGCGGCAGGGGGGCCCAGAAGTCCTCGCAGATCTCGACCGCGAAGACGAAGCCGGGGCGGTCGTCGGCCTCGAATATCAGGCCGGGGGCGAAATCGACGCTCTCGCCGTTCAGGACCAGCACATCCTCGGCCCGGCCGGCGGCGGGGGAGAACCAGCGTTTTTCGTAATATTCCCGATAGTTGGGCAGGTAGGATTTGGGCACCACGCCCAGCACCTGGCCGTTGGCCAGCACCACGGCGCAGTTGAACAGGGCGTCGCCGTTGCGCAGGGGGGCTCCGACGACCGCGACCACACCGGCCTCGCCGGCTACCCCCGCCAGATGGCCGATCTGGCGTTCGACCGCGACCAGCAGGGCGTCCTGCATCAGCAGGTCGTCGATGGCATAGCCGCTCAGCGACAGTTCCGGGAAGACCAGCAGGTCGACGCCCTCGGCTCCGGCCTGGCGGATCAGGGCTTCGTGTTCGGCGGCGTTGGCGACCGGATCGGCGATATGGACCACCGGTGTCGCAGCGGCGACGCGGACGAAGCCGTGGGTGGCGGCAGAGTGGAAGGCGTGGGCTTCAGGCATCGATGGTTCCGCCGACAGGTCAGGCCCCTTCTATCAGCCGGAAGCTAACGACCGCAAAACCCGTTCTCTGCTTTCGTCATCCCGGACAGCGCAGGGCGATCCGGGACCCAGCGGCGCGCGAGCGCGCGACCCTGTCGCGGACACGACCCCGCGCCGCATCGCGCCGGACCGGTAAAACCTCGCACGGATTTTCCCGATCCGCGAAAAAACCTTCAACGAAAACCAGCGGCTACAAAAAAGCCGGGCAAATCGACCGACCCGCGGTCCCAGGTCCCCCATAATGCCGCCTGATCACCAGCCGGGGTCCGACGCTCCGGGTCAGCCTCCGGTAATGTGGACTCAGTGGACTCAGTGGACCGTGTTTTTTCCGAAGGGACACCCCGGCCCCCTCAATTGTCCGCGTTCGCGTGACGCGGCGGGCCGGGTCGGCTAAGCGGACACAATGAACGACACGCCGAAAAAGGGCTGGCTCTCGCGGCTGAGCGAGGGTCTGGGCCGATCCTCGAAACAGATGACCGAACAGGTCGTCTCCACCTTCATCCGCGAGCCGCTGAGCGAGGCGGCGCTGGAGCAGCTGGAAGAGCATCTGATCGAGAGCGATCTGGGGCCGGCGGCCTCGGCGCGGATCGTCGCGCGCTTTCGCGACCTGCGCTTCGGCAAGGTCTCGGACGAGCGCGAGGTCAAGGAGGCCCTGGCCGAGGCGGTCGCCGCCGAACTGCTGCCGCGCCAGGCCGCCTATGAACCGCTGAACGGGCCGAAACCCTTTGTCACCCTGTTCGTCGGGGTCAACGGCTCGGGCAAGACCACGACCCTGGGCAAGATCGCCGCCGACCTGACCGGTCAGGGGGCGAAGGTGATGATCGTCGCCTGCGACACCTTCCGCGCCGCCGCCCGCGAACAGCTCAAGGTCTGGGCCGAGCGCGCCGGGGCCGATTTCGAGAGCCGCCGCGACGGGGCCGACCCCGCCGGCCTGGCCTTCGACGCCTATACCAGGGCGAAGGCCGAGGGCTATGACGTGGTCCTGATCGACACCGCCGGACGGCTGCAGAACAAGTCGGCCCTGATGGACGAGCTGCTGAAGATCGTTCGGGTGCTGAAGAAGATCGACCCGGACGCCCCGCACGAGACCCTGCTGGTGCTGGACGCCACCGTCGGCCGCAATGCCCTGGCCCAGGAACAGATCTTCGGCCGGACCGCTTATGTCTCGGGTCTGGTGATGACCAAGCTGGACGGCACGGCCCGTGGCGGGGTGCTGGTGCCCGTGGCCCAGGCCTCGGACGCGCCGATCAAGCTGATCGGTGTCGGCGAGGGCATCGAGGACCTGCAACCGTTCGATGCCCGGGCCTTTTCGCGCTCGCTGGTCGGGCTTGAGGACTGAGAATGACCGAGACGACGACCCCGAACACCGATCCGGCCCCGAAGACGGGCCAGTGGATCCGCCAGGCCGTGGACTTCGGGGCCCTGCTGGCCTTCGCCGTCGCCTATTTCGTCACCCGCGACATGATCAAGGCCACCTGGGTGCTGGTCATCGCCTCGACCCTGGCCCTGGCGACCGGCTATTTCGTCGAGAAGCGGTTCGCCCCGCTGCCGCTGATCACCGGCCTGTTCGCCCTGGTGTTCGGGACCATGACCATCGTCTTCCAGGACGAGAGCCTGATCAAGATCAAGCTGACCGTGCAGAACGCCCTGCTGGCGGTGGTGCTGCTGGGCTCGCTGCCGCTGAACCGGTCGCCGTTCAAATATCTGCTGGGCGACGCCATCCGGGTGACCGACCAGGCGTGGCGCGTTCTGACCCTGCGCTACGGCCTGTATTTCGCGACGGTGGCGGTGACCAACGAGGTCATCTGGCGCACCCAGTCGGACGGCACCTGGGTCCAGTTCCGGGTCGGCCTGTTCATCCTGGCCATCGTGTTCGGCCTGCTGCAGATCCCCTTCATCATGAAGAACCTGCTGCCGACCGCCGGCGAGCCCGGACCGATCACGCCTGATCCGGGCATCTGAGGCGGTCGCAGCGGGAGGAGACGGTTGATGGTCAAGTCCGGAAAACAGACACGGCGGCACGGGCAGCTGGCGGTGTCGCCCAGCCATCTGATCCACCGCGCCCTGCAGCTGGCGCTCGACATCTATGCCGCCGAGACCGGGCCTGACGGCCTGACGCAGCGCCAGTTCGCGGTGCTGGAGGCGGTGTCGCAGAAGTCAGGCCTGACCCAGACCGATCTGGTCCGCGCGACCGGCATCGACCGCTCGACCCTGGCCGATCTGGTGGCGCGGATGACGACCAAGGGGCTGCTGGTGCGCGAACGATCGGCGATCGACGCCCGGGCCATGGCCGTGCGGCTGTCGGAGGCGGGGGCGGCGGCGCTGGACGCGGCCCGGCCGCGGGTCGCGGCGGCGGACAAGCGCATCATGGCCCTGCTGCCCAAGGGCAAGCGCGACGGCTTTCTGGCCCTGCTGTCGGACCTGGCCTCGGCCGCCGACGCGGCCCCGGACAAGGCCCAGGCGGACGCCCGCGCCGCCAAGAAGGCGCTGAAGGAGGCCCGCAAGGCCGAGCGGGCGGCGAAAAAGACCGCCAGGCCGGACAAGGCGGCCAAGCCGGCCAAGGGCCGGAAGGCCCCGGCCTGACGCGCCGGCGAAACCGGGCCTAGACGCGAATATCCAGCAGCGCGCCGGGTCGGCCCGGCCGGTCGGCGGACGGCTCGGCCCGGGCGGTGCCGGTCGAAGCGGTGGCCAGAGCGGCCGGCGCCGGGGCAACGGCACGCGCCGGGGCCGGGGTCGCCTGGACCTGGCCCAGGGCCGCGCGGAAGAAGGCGGCCCGGGCGGCATCGGCCGCGGCCCCGCCGGAGCTGGTCGGGCCGGTGCCGGGCAGGGCGGCGGGCATGTCGGGGCGAATCGCGCTCATGTCCGGACGGTTAACCAATCCTGTCGAAAAAGGGTTAACGCGCCGGGCCCGGGTCCGGGATCAGCGGCGCGTGGCTGTGGGCAGGGCGCGCGGCGGAGCCTGCATCGCGGCGACCAGATGCTCGACGTCGGCCTGATCGAGCAGCGGGCCGGAATGTTTGGCCACGACCCTGCCCATGGCGTCGACGGCGAAGGTCTCGGGCACGCCGGAGACGCCCAGGTCGAGCCCGGCCCGCCCGTCGCGGTCGACCAGCACCTTGGCGAAGGGGTCGCCGAACGCATCGAGGAATTTGCGCGTGTCGGCCGGGTCGTCCTTGTAGGCGACGCCGACCACGGCCACGCCGCGGGCCTTCAGGGCCAGCAGGGTCGGGTTCTCGACCTGACACGGGGCGCACCAGGAGGCGAAGACATTGACGATCATCGGCCGCCCGACCCCGGCGGTCTTGAGGTCGAGATAGCCCGGCCCGGCGCGGTCGCCGTCCAGCATCGGCAGCACGGTCTCGGGGATCGGCTGGCCGACCAGGGCGTCGGGCTTGAAGGCCGGGTCGCGCTTCAACGACCAGCCGATGAACAGGGCGGCCAGGGCGGCGACCACGGCCAGCGGGATCAGGGACAGCCAGCGATTCATGCCGCAGGCCCGGTCGGGTCGGTGGTGACGGTCGCTTCCAGCGCCGCCAGGGCCCGCGACCAGCGCCGTGCGGCGCGGACGGCGCGGACGCCCAGCGCCGCCAGCACCAGGGCGCTGATGCCCCAGGCAGGCCAGACGAAGGCGGCATAGGTTCCCATGTCGAGGTCCGGCATCTCAGGCCTCCAGGGCGGCGCGGGCGCGCAGGGTCAGGACCCGGCGGCGGGTGACTTCGGTGCGGATGGCGGTCAGCCAAAGCGCCCCGAACAGGGCGGCATAGGCCGCCATCATGGTCAGCAGCGGGACCAGGAAGGCCTCGCTCATCGACGGCCCGCCCATGCGCAGCAGCGAGGCGGGCTGGTGCAGGGTGTTCCACCAGTCGACCGAGAATTTGACGATCGGCAGGTTGATCAGCCCGACCAGACCCAGCACGGCGGCGGCACGCCCGGCCTTGACCTCGTCGTCGATCGCGGACCGCAGGGCGATATAGCCGAGGTAGAACAGGAACAGGATCAGCACAGACATCAGCCGCGCGTCGCCCCAGGCCCACCAGGCCCCCCACATCGGCTTGCCCCACAGGGAGCCGGTGACCAGGGCCAGGGCGGTGAAGGCGGCCCCGGGCACGGCGGCGGCGCGGGCGGCGGCGTCGGCCAGCGGATGGCGGAACACCAGGGCGAAGAAGCTGGAGACGCCCAGCGCCGCATAGGCCACCAGGCCCAGGGTGGCGGCCGGCACATGGACGAACATGATCCGCACCGTGTCGCCCTGCTGGTAGTCCTCGGGGGCGGTGAAGGACAGCCAGGTCCCGACGGCCAGCAGCACGGCGGCCAGCCCCCACAGACCCGGCGTCACGGGGCGGGTGAAGCGCATGAAGCGCTCGGGATTGGCGAGACCGAACATGGGGAGCTTCTTAGTGGCCTATCGCGCGTCGCGCTACATAAGGCGGGCGCGACCGATCGCGCGGGGGGCCGGGTGAACCTCAGCCCTGCGCATTGCGGATGGCGGCGGCCCCGGCGAACGGGCCGATCAGCAGGGCGAACAGGGCGTAGGCGGCCAGCAGGGCCAGGGCCGGGGCCGGGTCCATGCCGCTGGCGGCCCGCGCCAGCGCCCCGGCCCCGAACACCACCGGCGGGATCAACAGGGGCAGGACGACGATGGCGATCAGCAGGCCGCCGCGCCTTGTGCCCAGGGCCAGGGCGGCGCCCAGCGCCCCGGTGAAGGCGAAGCCGAGACCGCCGATCGCCGCGGCCAGGGCGGTCAGGGGCAGCAGGTCGGGCGACAGGCCCAGGGTCAGGGCGGCGACCGGGGCGGTCAGGGCCAGCGGCAGGCCGGTGGCCAGCCACTGGCTGACGGCCTTGACCACGAAGACCGCTTCCAGCGGCAGGGGGCCGGTGGCCAGCAGGTCCAGCGCCCCGTCCTCGAGGTCGCGTTCGAACAGCCGCTCCAGCGACAGCATCGCGGCGAGGGCCAGGGCCAGCCAGGCGATGGCCGAGGCGATCGGCTTCAGCCCGACCGGATCACCGCCGGCGGCCAGCGGCACCAGCACCGTCAGACAGGCGAAGAAGCCGCAGGCCAGCAGCGGACCGCCGCCGCCGCCCCAGGCCAGGGACAGTTCGCGCCGGAACAGCACCCCCAGGGCGGTGCGGACCGGGCTCATCGTCCGGCCCCGAGGTCGAGGGCGCGGGCCGGGATCGGCAGGGGGTCGTGGACAGCGGCGAGGATCAGGCCGCCGCCCTGCAGGTGGCGCGCCATCATCGCACCGACCACCGCGCGCCAGCGGGCGTCCAGCGGGCTGAGCGGTTCGTCCAGCAGCCACAGCGAGCGCGGCGCGCCGATCAGACGGGCCAGGGCCAGCCGCCGGCGCTGTCCGGCCGAGAGCTGGCGCACCTCCAGGTCGAGCAGGGGGGCCAGGCCCAGGGTCTCGATCGCCCCGGTGATGCCGTGGTGGCTGTGACCCAGCCATTGCGACTGGAACAGCAGTTCATCGCGGGCGGTGCGGGCCGTCTTGAGTCCGTCGAGATGGCCCAGCAGATGCAGGCCGTGGGCCCGGGCGTCCTGCGGGTCGATGGCGTCGCCGGCGGCGTCGCGGAAGCTCACGATGCCGGCTTCGGGGCGGATGAAACCGGCGACGGCGCGCAGCAGGCTGGTCTTGCCCGCGCCGTTGGCCCCGGTCAGGGCCACGGCCTCGCCGGCGGCCAGGGTCAGGTCCAGGGTCCGGAACAGCATCCGTTCGCCGCGGGCGAGGGCGAGGTCGGTGACGGACAGGGCGGTGATCATGGCCGCATATCCGCACAGAGGGCCCGGCGGGCCAAGTTGAGACCCGTTCTCAATATCCATGACGGCGGCGTGGATACATGGACTGCCGCGTCGTCACGCATTATGAACGCGCTTGCCGCAGCAGGCTGTCGCCGCGCGCGGCGGGGACCTGTGTGCCCCGCCGTCTGTCGCGCGACCGCGCAACCGGATGTCCGGGCGGCTTTGACCAGAGGAAGCTCTCCATGCCGTCAGTTGACAGCCTTACCACCCGCCGGGACATGACCGTCGGTCGCAAGAAATATGCCTATTACAGCCTTCCGGCCGCCGAGGAAGCCGGTCTGACCGGGATTTCCCGCCTGCCGCGCTCGATGAAGGTGCTGCTGGAGAATCTGCTGCGCAACGAGGACGGCGTGTCCGTCACCGAGGCCGACCTCAAGGCCGTGGCCGCCTGGATCGACAACAAGGGCTCGGTCGAGCACGAGATCGCCTTCCGTCCGGCCCGGGTGCTGATGCAGGACTTCACCGGCGTGCCCGCCGTGGTCGACCTGGCCGCCATGCGCGACGCCATGACGGCCCTCGCCGCCGACCCGTCGCGGATCAACCCGCTGACGCCGGTCGACCTGGTCATCGACCATTCGGTCATGGTCGATCATTTCGGCACCCCGGGTGCCTTCGCCCAGAACGTCGAGCGTGAGTACGAGCGCAACATCGAGCGCTACAAATTCCTGCGCTGGGGCTCGTCGGCCTTCAACAATTTCCGCGTCGTGCCCCCCGGCACCGGCATCTGCCACCAGGTCAATCTCGAGAACCTGGCGCAGACCGTCTGGACCGTGGCCGAGGGCAAGGCGACCGTCGCCTACCCCGACACCGTGGTCGGCACTGACAGCCACACCACCATGATCAACGGCCTGGCCGTTCTGGGCTGGGGCGTCGGCGGCATCGAGGCCGAGGCGGCCATGCTGGGCCAGCCGATCCCGATGCTGATCCCCGAGGTCATCGGCTTCCGTCTCGACGGTCGCCTGCCCGAGGGGGCTACGGCCACCGACCTGGTGCTGACCGTGACCCAGATGCTGCGCAAGAAGGGCGTCGTCGGCAAATTCGTCGAATTCTTCGGCCCGGGCGTCAGCGCCCTGACCATCGAGGACCAGGCCACGATCGCCAACATGGCCCCGGAATACGGGGCCACCTGCGGCTTCTTCCCGGTGTCCCAGGCGACCCTCGACTATCTGACCGCCACCGGCCGGGACAAGGCCCGCGTCGCCCTGGTCAAGGCCTATGCCGAGGCCCAGGGTCTGTGGATCGACGAGAATTCGGAAGACCCGGTGTTCACCGACATCCTGTCGCTCGACATGGCCGAGGTCGTACCGTCGCTGGCCGGACCCAAGCGTCCGCAGGACCGGGTCGCCCTGACCGAGGCCGCTCCGGCCTTTGAAACCGCGATGGGCGAGGTCTTCGCGCGCCCGGACGCCACCGCCCGCTACCCGGTCAAGGGCCACAAGTTCGACATCGGCGACGGTGACGTGGTCATCGCCGCCATCACCTCCTGCACCAACACCTCCAACCCGTCGGTGCTGATCGCCGCCGGTCTGGTGGCGCGCAAGGCCCACAAGCTGGGGCTGAAGGTCAAGCCGTGGGTCAAGACCTCGCTGGCCCCCGGTTCGCAGGTGGTCACCGACTATCTGACCGCGGCCGGCCTGCAGACCGACCTCGACACCCTGGGGTTCAACCTGGTCGGCTACGGCTGCACCACCTGCATCGGCAACTCGGGTCCGCTGGATCCGGCCATTTCGCAGACCATCAACGACAACGGCCTCGTCGCCACCTCGGTGCTGTCGGGTAACCGCAATTTCGAGGGCCGGGTGAACCCCGACGTCCAGGCTAACTATCTGGCCTCGCCGCCGCTGGTCGTGGCCTATGCCCTGGCCGGTTCGATGCGGATCGACATCTCCAAGGACCCGATCGGTCAGGACAAGAAGGGCAAGGATGTCTTCCTGAAGGATGTCTGGCCGACCTCGAAGGAGATCGCCGACATCCAGAGGAAATGCGTCACCCCGGCCATGTTCGCCAAACGCTATGCCGACGTGTTCAAGGGCGACAAGCACTGGCAGGGCATCGCCGTCGAGGGCGGTCAGACCTATGCCTGGGACGACGCCTCGACCTATGTGCAGAACCCGCCCTATTTCGAGGGCATGACGATGGAGCCGGCCCCGGTCACCGACATCGTCGAGGCCCGCGTGCTCGGCATCTTCGGCGACTCGATCACCACCGACCACATCAGCCCCGCCGGCTCGATCAAGAAGACCTCGCCCGCCGGGGTCTATCTGACCGAGCACGGCGTCGATACGCTGGACTTCAACAGCTACGGCGCGCGTCGCGGCAACCACGAAGTGATGATGCGCGGCACCTTCGCCAACATCCGTATCCGCAACAAGATCACGCCCGAGATCGAGGGCGGGGTGACCAAGCATTTCCCGTCGCAGGACACGATGTCCATCTATGACGCGGCCATGCGCTACCAGGCCGAGGGCCGGCCGCTGGTCGTGTTCGCCGGCAAGGAATACGGCACCGGCTCGTCGCGTGACTGGGCCGCCAAGGGCACCCGTCTGCTGGGCGTCCGCGCGGTCATCGCCGAGAGCTATGAGCGCATCCACCGTTCGAACCTGATCGGCATGGGCGTGGTGCCGCTGCAGTTCAAGCAGGACGGCTGGACCAAGCTGGGTCTGACCGGCGAGGAGATCGTCACCATTCGCGGCCTGTCCGACGTCAACACCGGCAAGCTGCGTCCGCGCCAGGACCTGTGGGTCGAGCTGTTCCGCCCGTCGGACGGCAAGATGGCCCGTTTCCCGGTCCGCTGCCGCATCGATAACGCCACCGAGATGGACTATTTCAAGGCCGGGGGCGTGATGCCCTATGTGCTGCGGAACCTGGCCCGCGACTAGGCGGACCGGGCGGACGCATGACAGGGGCCGGCGGAGGGATCCGCCGGCCCTTTTCGCGTTTCAGGCCGCGGGGGCGTCCAGTTGCAGGGCCCCGGCCAGCAGCCGCGCCTCGGCGGCCCGGCTGGAGCCCCGGCGCCAGGCGACGACGATCTCGCGACTGGGGGCCTTGGCCGAGATCGGGCGGATGACCACGCCGGGCATGTCGGCCAGACCCGCGTCGACCGCCATGCGCGGCAGGAAGCTGACGCCCAGCCCGGACGAGACCATCTGCACCAGGGTGTGCAGCGAGGTGGCGGCGAAGACGTCATCGCCGCGCGACGGTTCGATTTCGAAGGCGGCCAGGGCCTGGTCGCGCAGGCAGTGGCCATCTTCCAGCAGGATCAGGTCCTCGGCCTTCAGGGCCCCCGGGTGGATGGCCCCGGGCACGGCCAGCCGGTGACCGACCGGGGCGGCGGCCAGGATCTCGTCGTCGCCGATGCGGGCATGATCGATGCCGGGGGCCGAATAGGGCAGGGCGATCACGGCCGCGTCCAGCTGTCCGGCCTTCAGTCCGGTGATCAGCCGCGGCGTCAGGTCCTCGCGGATGAACAGGCGCAGGGTCGGATAGGCGGCATTCAGGCCGGGCAATTTATTGGGCAGCAGAAAGGGCGCGATCGTCGGGATGATGCCCAGACGGAACCGGCCGGACAGCGGGCGTCCGGCATTGCGGGCGGCCTCGACCAGGTCCTCGGTCCGGGCCAGCACGTCCTCGGCCCGGCGCACGGCCTCGGCCCCGACGGCGGTCAGCTGGACATTGCCGCGGGTGCGCTCGACCACCGGGGCCCCGAGAATCTTCTCCAGCTCCTGCACGCCCGACGACAGGGCCGGCTGGCTGACATGGGCCGCCTCGGCGGCCCGGCTGAACGACGCGTGTTCGGCCAGCAGCTTGAGATACTGGAGCTGTCGCAGGGTCGGGAGCATGAGAGCGGTATAAGGGTTCGCTATCATGAGATCAAAATCTATCGGCTGGCCTCATCGAAGGGCGGGGCCGCCGGTGTCCCGGTCCCCGACGTGTCGGGGACCGGGCGGTCAGGCGATCAGGCCTCGGCCCGGCGCGCGGCCCGGGGCAGGTCGAAGCGGTCGGCGTTCATCACCCGGGTCCAGGCGGTGACGAAGTCGCGCACGAATTTCCCCTCCGCGTCGGCGGCGGCATAGACCTCCGACAGGGCTCGCAACTGGGCGTTGGAGCCGAACACCAGATCCGTGCGGGTGGCCGTCCATTTCTGCCGGTCGGTCGCGCGATCGGAGCCGATGAACACCTCGTCGGCCTCGTCGTCGACCTGTTTCCACGCCGTGCCCATGTCGAGCAGGTTGACGAAGAAGTCGTTGGTCAGCACGCCCGGCCGGTCGGTGAAGACGCCATGCTTCGAGCCGCCGTGGTTGGCCCCGAGCACCCGCAGCCCGGCGACCAGCACCGCCATCTGCGGCGCGCTGAGTCCCAGCAGCTGGGCCCGGTCGATCAGCAGTTCCTCGGTCGGAACGCTGAACCGGACCTGCAGATAGTTGCGGAAACCGTCGGCCCGGGGTTCCAGCACCGCGAAGCCCTCGGCATCGGTCTGGTCTTGGGTCGCGTCGGTGCGGCCGGGGGTGAAGGGGACCTCGACCGCATGGCCGCCGTCCTTCGCCGCCTTCTCGATGGCCACGGTGCCGCCGAGCACGATCAGGTCGGCGATCGAGACCGTCTTGCCGCCCGCCGTGTCGAAGTCCGCCTTGATGCCGTCCAGCACCGTCAGCACCCGGGCCAGCTGCTCGGGCTGGTTGACGTCCCAGTCCTTCTGCGGGGCCAGGCGGATGCGCCCGCCATTGGCCCCGCCGCGATGGTCGGAGCCGCGATAGGTCGAGGCCGCGGCCCAGGCCGTCTGCACCAGTTCGGACACGGTCAGGCCGGATGCCGAGATCGCCGTCTTCAATCCGGCGATGTCGGCGGCGTCGATGACGGGGCCGGACGGGGCCGGGATCGGGTCCTGCCACAGCAGGTCCTCGGCCGGCACCTCGGGGCCGAGGTAGCGGGCCCTGGGGCCCATGTCACGGTGACACAGCTTGAACCAGGCACGGGCGAAGGCGTCGGCGAACTCGTCGGGATTGGCCCGGAACCGTTCGGAGATCCTGCGGTAGGCCGGGTCCATCTTCATCGCCATGTCGGCGGTGGTCATCATCGTCGGCACCCGCCGGGTCGGATCATGGGCCGCGGGGGCCAGGTCCTCGGGCTTCTGGTTGACCGGCTGCCACTGTCTGGCTCCGGCCGGACTGGTGACCAGCTCATAGTCATAGTCGAGCAGCATGTGGAAATAGCCGTCGTCCCACCGGATCGGATTGGGCTTCCACGATCCCTCGAGGCCGCTGGTGATGGTGTGGTCGCCGATGCCGCTTTCATGGGTGCTGTGCCAGCCGAGCCCCTGCTGGGCGATGTCGGACCCCTCGGGTTCGGCCCCGACCAGGGACGCGTCGCCGGCCCCGTGGCATTTGCCGAAGGTATGACCGCCGGCGGTCAGGGCCACGGTCTCCTCGTCATTCATGCCCATGCGGGCGAAGGTCTCGCGGATGTCCCGACCCGAGCCGATCGGATCGGCATTGCCGCCCGGCCCCTCAGGGTTGACGTAGATCAGCCCCATCTGGATGGCGGCGAGCGGGTTCTCGAGCACCTTCTCCTGGTCGGGGTCGATCCGGGTGTCCCCGAGCCACTCCTCCTCGGTGCCCCAGTAGATGTCCTTCTCCGGCTCCCACACGTCGGCGCGGCCACCGCCGAATCCGAACACCGGCCCGCCCATCGACTCGATGGCGACATTGCCGGCCATGATCATCAGGTCGGCCCAGGAGAGCCGGGCCCCGTATTTCTGCTTGATCGGCCACAGCAGCCGGCGGGCCTTGTCCAGATTGGCGTTGTCCGGCCAGCTGTTCAGGGGCGCGAACCGCTGCGAGCCTGACGAGGCCCCGCCGCGGCCGTCACCGCTGCGATAGGTGCCGGCGCTGTGCCAGGCCATGCGGATGAAGAAGGGTCCGTAATGACCATAGTCCGCCGGCCACCACGACTGGCTGTCGGTCATCAGGGCGGTCAGGTCCCGTTTGACGGCCTGATAGTCCAGGGACTTGAACGCCTCGGCATAGTCGAAGTCCGGCCCCATCGGGTCGCCGTTGATGCCGTGCTGATGCAGGATGTCCAGCGACAGCTGGTTGGGCCACCAGTCGCGGTTGGTGCGGCCCACAAGGGACCTGAGCGCCGCCGGTCCCCTGGCCGGGCATTGAAGGGGATCACCACCTGAATTGCCGTCCATGACTGCCTCTTTCTGTGCTGAATGTGCACACAGCCTAGTCCGGGCCAGGACCAAGGGCCAATCGATAAAGATTGTCGACTGGAACAGAAAAACTTATGCGCCGCAGCGGGACAGCCCCGGTATCGTATAGATTTGTATTATTCGCACTTGCGAAACGATCGATTTGACTTCGTGCCGACGGACGCCCATCTGACGGGGATCGGCGGAGAGCTCCCCCTCTTCGCCGTTTTTCTTGTTCCTGAACCGATAGGATTGACCATGCTTGGTGTTGGCGAAAAGCTGCCGGAATTCAAAGTCATTGGCGTAAAGCCGGGCTTCAACGACCATGAAGAAAACGGCATTTCCGCCTTCGAGCCGATCACGGGCGAGAGCTTCGAGGGCAAGTGGAAGGTGATCTTCTTCTACCCGAAGGACTTCACCTTCGTCTGCCCGACCGAGATCGCCGAATTCGCCTCGCTGGCGCGTGAGTTCGACGATCGCGACACCGTGGTGCTGGGCGGCTCGACCGACAATGAGTTCGTCAAACTGGCCTGGCGTCGTGACCATGCCGACCTGAGCAAGCTGCCGATCTGGCAGTTCGCCGACAACGGCGGCAAGTTCGCCCGGCAGCTGGGCATCCTCAATGAAGAGGAGGGTGTCGCCCTGCGCGCCACCTTCGTGGTCGACCCGCACAATGTCGTGCAGCACGTCTATGTCACCAACCTGAACGTCGGCCGCGCCCCGGCCGATACCCTGCGCGTCGTCGACGCCCTGCAGACCGACGAGCTGTGCGCCTGCAACCGCCCGGTCGGCGGTGAGACGCTCGCGGCCTGAAGACGGCTGACCCGATGGTGGAGGGCGGCGGCGTTCGCGTCGCCGCCTTCTCGCCGCTCGCTCACCCATGGGCGCTACGCTCGCGACGCGGTCGCTCGCCACTTGAGCGCGTATGCACCCGGTAACCAGACCAGCCCCGATCCGGCTCAAGCAGCGAGCGACCGCGTCGCGAGCGGCAGCCGCTTCCCGAAGGGAACCTCACAAAATGTCGATCGACGCCCTGCGCGACCTGATGCCCGCCTATGCCAAGGACATCTCCCTGAACCTGTCCTCCCTGGCCAGCGAGACGGTCCTCAGCGACCAGCAGAAATGGGGCTGTTTCCTCGCCTGCGCCCACGCGGTGGGCGTGGCCCCGGTGGTGCGACTGATCACGGCGGCGGCCGGCGAGGTCCTGACCCCGGAAGCCGCCTCGGCGGCGAAATCGGCCGCGGCCATCATGGGCATGAACAACATCTACTATCGCGGCCTGCACCTGATGCAGAACACCGAATACACCACCCTGCCGGCCCGGCTGCGCATGAATGTCCTGGCCAATCCCGGCGTCGACAAGGCGGATTTCGAACTGTGGGAACTGGCGGTCAGTACGCTGAACGGCTGCGGTTCGTGCATGGACGCGCATGAGGCGGCGCTGAAGACCCACGGCGTGCCCAATACCCGGATCCAGGCCGCGATGCGCATTGCCGCCGTCGTTCATGCCGCCAGCCGCATCGCCGCCTCGGAAGCCGCTCTCGCCGCCTGACCGGAGCCGGGGCCGGCTCGGCCCGGTCGGTCGGACCGCCCGAGTTCAGGGCGCGCCGGTCTCGGCGTAGCGGACGAGCCGGGCGACGGCCCCGGTCAGCACCCCGTCCACCGCACCGGCCATGCCGCCGAGATTCGGGCCCTCGACCACATAGGTCAGGGTCACGGCCGTGCCGGCTCCGGCGTCGGGCCAGCGGAGGGTCAGCTCGGCCCGTGTGGCCTGACCCTTGAGCGGGCCGAGCGGCGCGTCCAGCGTCAGATGATCGGCGTCAAACGTCACCACGCGACCGTGTTCGACCACGCCGCCGTCCGCCAGCGCCTCGCAGAAGCAGTCGCCCGGCTGCAGCGCCATGGTCATGTTGGCGGCGTCGCCGCTGTAGGTGTGGGCACCGTCCCACCAGCCGCCGATGGTGCCGAGCGCCGAGATCACGTCACCGGCCGACGCGGCCGTCGGGACCGTGACGCGCAGGGCAAACCCGTCGGCATGACGCCCGGTCACTTCCGCCGCCGCGGGCCCGACGGCGAACAGGCCTATCGTCGCTGCGGCAATCATCGCTTTCAGCATTCTGCGCCCTCCTGGCGTTTTCGGTCACCCGACGGTTGCGCCGTCAGGTCAGGCCGGATCGAAGGTCAGGGGCTCGCCCCAGAACTGGGCCACCAGATCCGACTGCGGACCGGCCCTGCCGGAGGTGAGGAAGGTCCGTCGACCGTCCGATCCAAGGTCATAGTCTGCGTGGCGCAGGAAATAACGCTCCAGGGCGTCGGCGACCGCGGTCGGCTGATGGATCACCGGCGTGCCGGGCGGCAGGGCGGCGGCGAACAGGTCGGCGACGATCTCGTAATGGGTACAGCCGAGGATGGCCTTGTCCGGATGGCGACCGATGCGGCGACGCAGGGCGTCGACATGGTCATCGACGACCAGCTTCAGCTCCTCGGCGGGCGCGCCCAGTTCGATCAGGCCGGCCAGGCCGGGGCAGGGTTCGGAAAACACCGCCAGATCCTCGCGGCGCTTGTCGATCTCGATCTCATAGACGCGGCTCATTGCGGTGGCCGCGGTGCAGAACACGCCGGTAACGTCGATGGCCTCGATCTTGTCGCCGCCGAACCGCTCGGACCGTTCGGCCTCGAAGGCCCAGGGCAGGCCGGTGGCGGCCTCGATGGTCGGGACGATGATTCCCAGCACATTGACCGGGCGGCCATGGCGCGCGCGCGCCTCCGGCACCCAGGTCTGCTGTAGCCGGCGCAGGGCGATGGCGCTGGCGGTGTTGCAGGCCAGGACGATGACGCTGGCCCCCGCCTCGAACAGCCGCTCGCAGCCGGCGCGGGTCAGGTTGACGATGTCCTCGCCGTCGCGGCCGCCGTAGGGCGCATTGGCCTGGTCGGCCAGATAGATGAAGTCCCGCCGGGGGAACCGTCGGGTCAGTTCGCGGTGAACGGTCAGTCCGCCAACCCCGGAGTCGAATACGCCAATCGCCATGGTGCGGCCTTTAGCCGCCCGGCCCGTTCCCGTCCAATCCTCAAGATAACGCGCCGTTCATGTGACGCTCAGGCGCAATAGGCCTAGGGTGGTCCATCAGACATCATCCAGATTACGGAGCGACCATGCATAGACGTCATGTCCTCATCGGGGGCGCGAGCCTCTTCGCCCTTACCGGTTGCGCGACAGCGGGGGCCATGACGGCCGTCGGCACCTCGCCGACATCGCTCGCCGCGGACGCGGCCATCGCCCGCGCGGTGCTTCCGGACCAGACGCCGCGGGCCGAGCTGCTGCAGACCTGGGCCGGGCCGTACGGCGGCGTACCGCCCTGGGACAAGGTGACGGCGGCCAGGTTGCGCGCCGCCATTATCGAGGGGATCGATCTGCGCCGCGCCGAGATCCTGGCCATCGCCAACAACCCGGCCGCCCCCACCTTCGCCAACACCCTGGTGGCCATGCAGATGGCCGGGGCGCCGCTGGAGCGGGCCGACGCGATCTATGGCGTGATGATCCAGAACATCGGTTCGGATGAATACCAGGCGGTCGATACCGAGGTGTCGCCGCTGTTGTCCGCCGCCGGCGACGAAATCACCTTCAACGAAAAGCTGTTCCAGCGTGTCAGGGCCGTGGCTGACGGTGCCGCCGCCGCGGGTCTGACGACCGAACAGACGCGGATCGCGACCCGGTCGCGCGACGCCTTCATGCGCAACGGGGCCGCCCTCGATGCCGCCGGCAAGGCCGAACTGGGCCGGATCAACACCGCCCTGTCGAATGCCTTCACCAGCTTCAGCCAGAAGGTGGTGGCCGACGAGCGTACCTGGACCGTGATCCCGACCGCGGCCGGCATGGCCGGGATGCCGGAGTCGAACAAGGCCGCCGCCGCCGCCGCCGCCCGGTCGCGCAATCTGGACGGCTGGGTCATCGTCAACAGCCGGTCCAGCGTCGACCCCTTCCTGAGCTTCGCCGATGACCGGGGTCTGCGCGAGGTCGTCTGGAAGAAATTCGTCAATCGCGGCGACAATGGCGACGCCAATGACACCAATGCGACGATCGCCGAGATCGTGAAACTGCGGGCCGAACGCGCGGCCCTGCTCGGCTTCGGCAACCATGCCGAATGGCGGATGCAGGATACGATGGCCAAGACCCCGGCTGCGGCGATCAGCCTGATGAACCGGGTCTGGGCCCCGGCCAAGGCGCGCGTCGCCGAGGAGGTCGCCGACATGCGCGCGATCGCCGGTCACGACATCGAGCCGTGGGACTATCTGTATTACGCCGAGAAGGTCCGGAAGGCGAAGTACGACCTCGATCAGAACGAGCTGAAGCCCTATTTCGAACTGAACAACGTCCGCGCCGGCTCCTTCGCCATGGCCGAACGTCTGTACGGCTTTACCTTCACCAAGCTGCCGACAGGCACGGTGCCGGTCTTCCACCCCGATGTCACCGTCTATGAGGTCAAGGATCACGGGCGTCCGGTCGGCCTGTACTACACGGACGACTATGCCCGTCCGGGCAAGCGGTCGGGGGCCTGGATGACGACCTACCGGTCGCATTCGACCTATGCCGGCGACGACAATGTGCTGGCGTCGAACAACAACAATTTCACCAAGGCCGAGGGTGGCCAGCCGGTCCTGATCTCGCTCGACGACGCGGAGACCATGTTCCACGAGTTCGGTCATGCCCTGCACTATCTGTCGTCGAACGTGACCTATCCGGCGCTGGGCGGCACGCCGCGCGACTTCGTCGAATACCCGTCGCAGGTGCATGAGCACTGGCTGCTGACCCGACCGATCCTCGACGGCTATCTGAAGCATGTCGAGACCGGGGAATCGATGCCCCAGGCCCTGGTCGACAAGATCGAGGCCGCGTCCACCTTCAACCAGGGCTATGCCACGGTCAGCTATCTGTCGTCGGCCCTGGTCGACATGGATCTGCACACCCGGGCCACGCCCCCGACCGACATCGACGCGTTCGAGCGTGAAAGCCTGGCCCGCTACGGCATGCCGAAGGAGATCGTGATGCGGCACCGCCTGCCGCAGTTCAATCACCTGTTCACGTCGGATTCCTACTCGGCCGGGTACTATTCCTACCTGTGGTCGGAGACGATGGACGCCGACACCTGGGCCTATTTCGAGGAGTCGGGCGACGTGTTCAATCCGGACATCGCCCGCCGCTTCAAGGCGATCATCCTGGCCCCGGGCAACACGACCGACCGCGGCGAGGCCTATCGCCAGTTCCGTGGCCGCGACCCGGACGTGGCGGCCCTGCTGAAGGTGCGGGGCTTCCCGGTCAACTAGGGACTGCGACGACCCTGATGAACATCGGCCCGGTGGAGCGATCCACCGGGCCGTTTTCATGTCGGGTGAGGCGGGGCCGGGCGGTCAGCCGCTGTTGCGCAGGCCCGCGGCGACGCCGTTGATGGTCAGCAATATGCCCTCGCGGACGCGGGGGTCGGTGTCCCCGGCCCGGCGGCGACGGATCAGCTCGACCTGCAGATGGTTCAGCGGCTCGATATAGGGCAGGCGCAGGCGGATCAGCCGCTCCAGCTCGGGCTGGTCGCTGAGCAGGTCCTCCTGGCCGGTGATGGCGAGGACGGCGTCACGGGTGCGCTCCCACTCCGAGACCAGGGCCCCGTAGATGCGGTCGGCCAGGGCGGCGTCCGGCACCAGGTCGGCGTAGCGGCGGGCGATGCTCATGTCGGCCTTGGCCATGATCATCTCCATGTTCTGCACCAGGGTACGGAAGAAGGGCCATTCGGCGGCCATGGTCCGCAGCTCGGCCATGTCGCTTCCCTGGACGGCCGAGCCGAAGCCGTACCAGCCCGGCAGCATGACCCGCGACAGCGACCAGCTGAACACCCAGGGAATGGCGCGCAGATCCTCGATGGCGGTGGAGGCGCTGCGCGAGGCCGGGCGCGAGCCGATCTTCAGCTCGGCGATCTCGGCGATCGGGGTGGCGGCGCGGAAATAGTCGACGAAACCGTCAGTCTCATAAACCAGGGCCCGGTAGGCGGCCATGGAGGCGGTCGAGAGGCCGGACACGGTCGCGCCGTGGCGGGCGGTGAAGGTCTCGTCCGGCGCGGGGCGCAGCGACGCCAGCAGGACACCGCAGGTCAGGGCGTCGAGATTGCGTTTGGCGACGTCGGGCGCGCCGTATTTGTTGGCGATGACCTCGCCCTGTTCGGTGATGCGGATGCGGCCGTCCACCGTGCCCTGGGGCTGGGCCATGACGCCGGCGAAGCTGGAGCCGCCGCCGCGGCCGACGGCCCCGCCGCGACCGTGGAACAGCTGCAGGCGGACGCCCGCCTCACGGGTCACGTCCAGCAGGGCGCGCGAGGCCTCGTGCAATTCCCAGGTCGAGGTCAGGTAGGAACCGTCCTTGTTGGAGTCGGAATAGCCGATCATCACCTCCTGGACGCCGCGGGCCCGGGCCACGGCCAGGGCCGAGGGCTCGCGCATCAGCCGGGACAGGGTCGCCTGCGATGCGCGCAGGTCATCGATGGTCTCGAACAGGGGGGCCGCCTGGATCGGGCAGGCCCCCGGCTCGGACGGCCGGTACAGGCCGACCTCCTTGAGCAGCAGATAGACCTCCAGCAAATCCGAGGCGGCGTCGGTCTTGGAGACGACATGGGTGCGCAGGGCCCGGGGGCCGAAGCGGGCCAGGGCCTGGGCGGCGACCTCGAGGATGGCGCGTTCCTTCAGGGTCTCGGGGGCATAGTCGGCATAGGGGCTGAACAGCAGACGTTCGGACGCCAGCTCGGCAGCCAGCAGGCTCATGCGCGCCGCCTCGTCCAGCGCCAGATAGTCGGGGCAGACGCCCGCGGCGCGGAACAGGTCGGCGACGACCCGTTCGTGGACATCGGCATTCTGGCGCAGGTCCATCGTCGCCATGTGGAAGCCGAACACCTCGGCGGCGGTGATCAGATGGGTCAGGCGGTCGTCGGCAAACGCATCCCCATGATGGGCGATCAGGCTGTCGCGCAGCACCCGCAGGTCGGTGCGGAAGGCGTCAGGACCGCTGTAGGCCCGGGCCGCGAACGGGGCGGGCCGTGCGGCGGCCAGGCCGGTCAGGACCGGATGGGTCGCCGACAGCCGGGCGTAGATTTCGGACAGGGCGCGGCGATAGGGCTCATCGGCGCGGTGGGGCGAGGTGTCGCCGGAGGCCTCGGACAGGGCGCGCAGGTCGTCGCTGATCCCGGCCAGGGAGCCCGACAGGCTGAGTTCGGCCCCGAGGGCATGCACCTCGTCCATGTAGAAGCGCAGCACCGCCCGGGCCTGGGTGCGGAAGGCGGCCTCCAGCACCGTGGCGTCGACATTGGGATTGCCGTCCCGGTCGCCGCCGACCCAGGTGCCGATATGGATGAAGGGCGGCAGGTCGGGGGCATTCAGCCGGCGACGCCAGTCGGCCAGCTGGGCCGGGGCGGCCAGCAGGAAGACCCGCTCGAGGAAGGAGACGACGGTGTCGATCTCGTCCTGGACCACCAGGCCGGTCGTGCGCACCAGTCGGGTCGCCCACAGGATCACCGTCTGGCGCCGCAGGCCCCGGGTCAGGGTGTCGGGGGCGCAGGCCAGGTCGTCCCGGTCGCAGGCATCCAGCAGATCGCTGACGGCCGTAATCCGGTCCAGCACGCTCTTGCGCCGGACCTCGGAGGGGTGGGCGGTCAGGACCGGCGAGATCAGGGCCCCGGCCAGCATGGCGCGGGCGTCCTCGGGCGTGCGGTCGATCTCGGCCAGGCGCGCCAGTGCGCCCTCGGGCGTGTCGGCGCGCGCGCCCTCGGCGGACAGGGCCCGGGCGTGGCGCTTGCCGGCCCGGTCCTCGGCGACATTGGCCAGCAGGGAGAAGGTGGCGAAGCCGTGCGCCAGGCCGACGGCCTGATCCAGCGACAGCTCGGCCAGCAGGGCTTCCAGCGGCCCGGTGTCGTGGGCTTCGGGGTCGCGGTGATAGGCGACCGAGGCCTGGCGCACCGCCTCGATCCGGTCGAACAGGGCCGGCCCGCCCTCGTCCCGGATCACATCGCCGAGCAGACTGCCCAGCAGTCGGACTTCTTCGCGCAGGCGGTCGTCGGTGGCGGGAGACATGGCAGGGACTTTCGGGAGGGGAGGACGGGACGATCCTATCAGGATGCCGGCGGACGGGCAGTGCCAATGGTAACGCTGAAACCCGATGTGTGCTCCTGCGCGGGGTCAGCTTGTCTTTGGCCGGGTTTTCGCGCATAAGCCCCGGCTTCCGGCGCAAGTGAACCTCGCGTCTCCACCCACACGACCCCCGACCTGTCGGGACGAGGTGGGCGAGAACCCCCTGCCGACGTGATCGTCGCCAGGGGCCATTTCTCTATGGGGACCGAACCAACCCGTCGGAGCTGAGCGTCCGTCTTCCGGATTCAGGTCATCCCGGCCTGAAGCGAAAACGGGCATGAGGTTTGTATGTTCGAGGCCCTGAACGAGCGACTGACAGGCGTTTTCGACCGGATCACCGGGCGCGGTGCCCTGTCCGAAAAGGACGTGGCGGAAGCCATGCGCGAAGTGCGCGTGGCCCTGCTGGAGGCCGACGTCGCCCTGCCGGTGGTCAAGGACTTCATCGCCTTCGCCACCGAACGCGCCACCGGCGAGGATGTGATCCGCTCGGTCAAGCCGGCCGACCAGGTGGTCAAGATCGTCTATGACGGTCTGGTCGAGATGCTGGGCGGCGAAGAGCCCACCCCGCTGAACATCAACGCCACGCCGCCGGCTGTGATCCTGATGGCCGGCCTGCAGGGCTCGGGCAAGACCACGACCTCGGCCAAGCTGGCGCTGCGCCTGACCAAGTTCGATCGCAAGAAGGTCATGATGGCCTCGCTGGACACGCGGCGTCCGGCGGCCATGGAACAGCTGGCCACCCTCGGCAAGCAGATCGAGGTCGCGACCCTGCCGATCGTCGAGGGCCAGTCGGCCGTCGAGATCGCCAAGCGGGCGCTGCAATCCGCCAAGCTGCAGGGCTTCGACGTCCTGATCCTCGACACCGCCGGGCGGATCACGCTCGACGAGGCCCTGATGAACGAGGTGGCCGAGGTCGCCCGGGTCTCGAACCCGGTCGAGACCCTGCTGGTCGCCGACAGCCTGACCGGCCAGGACGCGGTACGGACCGCCGCCGCCTTCCACGAGCGCCTGCCGCTGACCGGCCTGGTCCTGACCCGCGCCGACGGCGACGGTCGCGGCGGGGCCATGCTGTCGATGCGGGCCGTGACCGGCCTGCCGATCAAATATCTGGGCTCGGGCGAGAAGGTCGACGCGCTCGACGTGTTCGACGCCCGCCGCGTCGCCGGCCGCATCCTGGGTCACGGCGACATCGTCGCCCTGGTCGAGAAGGCCAGCCAGGAACTGGACCAGTCCAAGGCCGAGGCCATGGCCCGCAAGCTGGCCAAGGGCCAGTTTGATCTCAACGACCTGTCGGCCCAGCTGCAGCAGATGTCGAAGATGGGCGGGCTGCAGGGCATCATGGGCATGCTGCCGGGCGTGGCCAAGATGAAGGCCCAGATGGCCGACAACAACATCAACGACAAGATGATCGCGCGTCAGATCGCCATCATCAGCTCGATGACCAAGACCGAGCGCAAGAAGCCCGACCTGCTGAACGCCAGCCGCAAGAAACGCGTCGCCGCCGGTGCCGGCGTCGAGGTCCAGGACATCAACCGCCTGCTGAAACAGCACCGACAGATGGCCGACATGGTCAAGTCGCTGTCGCGTGGCGGCGGCAAGAACCTGCAGAAGATGGCCGCCATGATGGGCGGCCTGCCCGGCATGGGTGGCGGCGGGGCCGACATGGCCCGGCTCAAGGCCATGGGCGGCGGCAAGATGCCGGAACCCTCTGCTGACGAAATGAAAGCCATCCAGGACCGGCTCTCCGGCCTGGGCGGCGGACAACTGCCGGGAGGCCTTCCGGGCCTGCCGGGCCTCCCTGCCAAGAAATAGAATTAGAACCCTGGAAAGAGACTGAAAATGCTGAAGATTCGTCTGGCCCGTGGTGGCGCCAAGAAGCGCCCCTACTACTATATTGTCGTTGCCGACTCCCATTCGCCGCGCGATGGCAAATTCATCGAGCGCGTCGGCACCTACAACCCGATGCTGCCCAAGGACGGCGAAAAGCCGCGCGTCACGCTGAAGGTCGAGCGCATCGCCGAATGGCTCGGCAAGGGGGCCCAGCCCACCGACCGCGTCGCCCGCTTCCTGAGCCAGGACGAGACCCTGGGCCAGACGGTCAAGTGGACCCAGTCGAACAACCCCAACAAGGCGGTCCCCGGCAAGAAGGCCCAGGAACGCACCGCCGAGCGCGCCCAGCGCGAAGCCGATCGCGCCGAGGCCGAGGCCGCGGCCAAGATCGAAGCCGCCGAAGCCGCCGTGAAGGCCAAGGAAGAGGCGGCTGCCGCCGCTGAAGCCGCCAAGAACGCGCCGCCGGCTCCGGAGCCGGAAGTCGTCGCCGAGGAGGCCCCGGCCGCCGAAGCTGCCGCTGAAGAGGCTCCGGCCGCTGAAGCCGCTGCCGAGGAAGCTCCGGCCGCTGAAGCGACTGCCGAAGAAAAGACCGAGGCCTAACCGCCTTTCTCTCCGCTCATCCCGGCGCAAGCCGGGACCCAGTGCTTTGGCTTCAAACGCGCTGCCTCACGAAAGAACTGGGTCCCGGCTTGCGCCGGGATGAGCGGAACAGGGATCAAGGGAATGACAGACGCCAAGGCCCCTCTCATCCTCGTCGGCCATGTGGCGGGCGGCTTCGGCGTGCGCGGCGAGGTCAAGATCACCGCCTATACGGCCGACCCCCTGGCCCTGACCGCCTACGGCCCGCTGCTGCGGGCTGACGGCAGCCACGCCCTGACCGTGCTGACGGCGCGTCCGACCAGGGACGGTATCGTCGGCCGGGTGAAGGAGGTCGAGACCAAGGAACAGGCCGACGCCCTGCGTAACCTGAAACTCCATGTGCCGCGCGACCGCTTCCCCGAGCCGGAAGAGGACGAGTTCTACCTCGCCGATCTGGTCGGGCTGGAGGCGCGCGATCCCGAAGACGCGGTGCTGGGCACGGTGCGAACGGTGCAGAATTTCGGGGCCGGCGACATGCTGGAGATCACCCCGGCGACCGGCGGCCCGACCTGGTTCGTGCCCTTCACCCGCGACGCCGTGCCGGACCTGCACATCGCCGACGGCTGGCTGCGGGTCGTGCGCCCCGAAGAGGTCGGCGAACGCGAACCGGACTGAGCCGGTCGCGTCGGGCCGGGAGCCCTAGCTGTTGTCTTCGGTCGGGGCTCCGGGGGCGTTCTTCCTGACCGAGTCGATGGCATTCTGGGCCGAGGCTTTCGAGCTGTAGCCCTCGGACGAGAACATGATCTCGGCATTGTATTTGAAGCGCACCCGGAACTCGCCGGCCTTGTCCTTGTAGATCTCGAATTTGTGGGCCACGCGGCGTCTCCTGTCATCGGCCCCGGGTTGGGGCGGCCTCAGGCTGTCACGGCGAGGCGCGCGGGCAAACCGTGAAACACGGGTTTTCCGACACAGGCCCGTGACCGGGGCCGTGATCCGACGCGAATGTTGGGTCCAGGCCGCTTCGCCGACCGCCGGACCGATCATGGAAAAGGCCGTCGCAACGGGCCCTTGTTCCGCCGAAGAGGCTCGGGATCACCAGCACGCCGAAAGTTGAGCGTCGACCAGGTCATAGATCTGTTTCGGCGGGCCGGATCCAAGGGATTCCAGCGTCAACTGAACCGGCGCGTTCCCGGAGTCCCAAGCGGTAACCCACACCAGATGGCTCTGGTGCAGGGCTCCCATCACCGGTGCGGGGGTCGAAAACTGGTCCACCGGGGGCTGGCGCAGTTCGACATGCGGCAGCGCCAGTCGCTCCAGGGCGACGATGACGGAGAACAGCGGCGCGCACGACACGGTTGAGGTCCAGGCGACGACGCGGTCATCTCCGGTCCGGACCTCGCGCCGCGCATGCCAGGCGGATGACCCCGTTCCGGTCCCGTGCGTCGAACGCGTCTCATACAGGCTGATGGCCGTTGAGGCGGCAAACGCCCGGGTCTGGATGATGACCGCCTTCGGCATCGACCGTTCGAAAGGCTCCGCCTGCAGCTGTTGAAGCCAGTCGACCGGGGACGGTCCCGGACTGGTCACCAGAGCCAACACGACGGTCAGGGACATGGTTTCGCCTCCGGGTTCACTGGGGGGCCGAGGGAGTGCAGCCTGCCGGGCGAGGTCAGACCTTGGTTGATCATGACGCCGGTGGTCCGCAGGCCTTGATCACGGCCACCGTATCGGTCAGCCAGAAGGCGTAGGCACCTTGTCCGCCGCGCATTTCCACGTCCATGAACGACCAGTCCGGCGCGTATAGCTGGGTTCTGATCGTCCAATTTTCACCGTGCGGTCGGTACGGCGGCATGGGATGCCCGCGCGCGCCCGGCTGAAGCAGGGCGGGTCCTGGCTTGAGGGCGGGAAGGGTCTGAAAGGCATCAAGTGCCGCGCGGAACTGCGGGCAGTCCGTATCCGTCACCCGCCACGTTTGACCTTCGAAACCCAGTGTCGCCGTCGCATGGTTGAACACACCGGCCTCTGTGGCGATCTCGAGCCGATGACCTCGGGATCCTTGCGCCACCAGACTCCCAAACGGCCAGGGTTCAGAGACCGCAGTCTGCGGGTCCGCGATAATTGCAGGCCTTGTGTTGGCGCAGCCTGCCGACAACAGCAGCAAACCCAGACCCATGCATAACCGGTACATGGCGCGACTACGGACAGGGCTGGGCATCACGGTTCACCTCCGGACCTCATGTCTGTAGGAGACGGCACGATGTCTGAGGACCGGTTGCGCTCCGAGTCAAATTCCCGTTAAGGGGGATTCGAGTATCCGGCGCGACCCGGCCTCAGCCCTCCTCGTCGCCGGCCAGGCCCATCATGTGGAAGCCGGCGTCGACGTGGATGATCTCGCCCGTGGTCGACAGGCCCAGGTCCGAGCACAGCCACAGGGCGCAGCCGGCGACCCCCTCCATCGAGGTGTCCTCCTTCATCGCGCTCATGGCCCGGCCCTGGCTGATCATGCCGCGACCGCCCGAGATGCCGGCCAGCGACAGGGTGCGCATGGCCCCGGCCGAGATGGCGTTGACGCGGATACCTTTCGGTCCCAGGTCGCGGGCGATGTAGCGGGTCGCCGCCTCAAGCGCCGCCTTGGCCACGCCCATGGTGTTGTAGTTGGGGATGGCCCGCTCGGACCCGAGATAGGTCATGGTGATCATCGAGCCGCCGTTGGGCATGATCCGTGCGGCGCGTTTGGCCACGTCGACGAAGCTGAAGGCCGAGATATTCATGGCCAGCAGGAAGCTGTCGCGGCTGGTGTTCTCGACGAAGGAGCCCTTGAGCTCGTCCTTGTTGGCGAAGGCCACGGAGTGGACGACGAAGTCGAGCGTGCCGAATTCCTTTTCCAGCTCGGCGAAGGCGGCGTCCATCGAGGCGTCGTCGGTGACGTCGGCCTGGACCAGCAGTTTCGCGCCGACGCTCTCGGCCAGCGGGCGCACCCGGCGCTCCAGCCCCTCGCCCAGGTAGGTGAAGGCCAGCTCGGCCCCCTGGGCGGCCAGCTGCGAGGCGATGCCCCAGGCGATGGAGTTGCTGTTCGCGACTCCCATGATCAGGCCCTTCTTGCCCTTCATGAGGTCACCCTTGGGCATGTTCCAGCCGCTCTCGCTCGCCATGGTCTGTCTCCTGAACTGTTGGGCCGAGGGTTAGCAGGGGGCCGCGCGCGGGGAAAGCGTCAGCTGATGGTCGTCGGGTCCTCGCGGCCCCGGCGACGCGCCAGCCGCATCAGCATCGGGCTGGCGCTGACGCCGTGGATCAGGATCGAGGCGAGGATGATAAAGCCGACGATGGCCCACAGCCGCTCGCTGTTGCCGAAATCGCCGTGGTTGATGGCATAGGCCACATAGTAGATCGAGCCGATGCCGCGGATGCCGAGGAAGGCCATCAGCAGCCGCTCGCGCCACGGCTGCGGCGATCCCGCCATGGCGATCAGGCCGGCGACCGGTCGCACCACCAGCAGGATGACCAGGCCGATGGCGGCGTCGGTCCAGGTCAGGGCGTCCAGCAGGCCGTTGGCCAGGGCCCCGCCGAACAGCACCAGCAGCAGCATCATCAGCAGCCGTTCGAACTGGTCGGAGAAGTCGTGCATCTCCTTGTGGAAGTCGTTGTCCCGCTCCCAGGCCCGGATGGTCAGGCCGCAGATGAAGACCGCCAGAAAGCCGTAGCCGTGGGCCAGTTCAGCCAGCGCATAGGCGAGGAAGGTGGCGGCCAGGGCCACCAGGCCGTCGCCGAGGCGCGACAGCCCGGCCTTCTGGCTGTGAAAGATCAGAAAGCCGAGGCCGCGTCCCGCCAGATAGCCGACCCCGGCCCCGGCCAGCAGCTTCCAGAGCACCTTGATCGTGAACCAGTCGGTCAGGGCGGCGGTCGAGGCCAGGCCGCCGGCGGCGGCGAGGATGGCCAGGTGCACGAAGGGGAAGGCGAGGGCGTCGTTGAGGCCGGCCTCGGAAGTCAGGCCGAAGCGGACCTCGTCCTCGTCGCCCGAGCGCGGCGGCCCGACCTGGACGTCGGCGGCCAGCACCGGGTCGGTCGGGGCCATGGCGGCGCCCAGCAGCATCGACATGGCCAGGCTGAAGCCCAGGCCCATGAAGCCCAGCCAGGCGGTGGCGACGATGGTCAGGGGCATGGCCACGGCCAGCAGCCGCCAGGTGGAGCCCCAGCTGCGCCAGCCCAGCGGCCGGTCCAGCTTGAGCCCGGCCCCCATCAGGCTGATCAGGACGACCAGCTCGGCCAGCCGTTCGGTCAGGGTGTCCCAGGTGCGCGGGTCGGGATTGAACGACAGCACGCCGGTACTGAACACCACCACCCCGATGCCGACGCAGAGAATGGCAAGCGTCAGCGGCCAGCGCTTGAGCCCGACGGGGGCCCAGGACACCATCAGGATCACGGCCCCGAGGCCGAGCAGGAACAGGACGTAGGGATCGGCGGTCAGGGGGTCACCTCATGCAGGAGACCAGCCTAGCGCGCGAAAGCCGGTTTGGCTCCTGGTCTCAGACCTTGCTGAGGATCAGGGTGCCGTTGGTGCCGCCGAAACCGAAGCTGTTGGACATGACATGGGTCAGGGGCCCGTCGTGGCGCTTGCGCAGGATCGGCATGCCCTCGAACTCGGGATCGAGGGTTTCGATATGGGCACTCTCGGCGGCGAAGTCGTGTTTCATCATCAACAGGCAATAGATCGCCTCCTGGGCCCCGGCCGCGCCGAGCGAATGGCCGGTCAGCGACTTGGTCGAGGAGATCATCGGCATCTGGTCGCCGAAGACGTTGCGGACCGCCCCCATCTCCTTGGAGTCGCCGACCGGGGTCGAGGTGCCGTGCGGGTTGAGGTAGTCGATCTTCGGATTGCCGGCCATGTCGAGCGCCAGCCTCATGCAGCGCTCGGCCCCTTCGCCCGAGGGGGCGACCATGTCATAGCCGTCGGAGTTGGCGGCATAGCCGGTGACCTCGGCATAGATGGTCGCGCCGCGGGCCACGGCCCGCTCATACTCTTCCAGCACCACGATGCCGGCCCCGCCGGCGATGACGAAGCCGTCGCGGGTGACGTCATAGGCGCGCGAGGCCGTCGCCGGGGTGTCGTTGAAGTTGGAGGACATGGCCCCCATCGCGTCGAACATGTTGGACATCGACCAGTCGATGTCCTCGCAGCCGCCGGCGAAGACCACGTCCTGCTTGCCCCAGGCGATCTGCTCGGCCGCCGCGCCGATGCAGTGGGCGCTAGTCGCGCAGGCCGAGCTGATCGAATAGTTGATGCCCTTGAGCTGGAACCAGGTGGCCAGTACCGCCGACGGGCCGGAGGCCATGGCCTTGGGCACGGCGAACGGGCCGATGCGCTTGGGCGAGCCCTTCTCGATGGTGGTGGCGGCGGCCTGCAGGATGACCTGGGTCGAGGGACCGCCCTCGCCGACGATCAGGCCGATGCGCTCGGACTGGATCTCCTCGGCGGTCAGGCCGGAATCCTTCAGCGCCTCCTCGAAGGCGATGTGCCCCCAGGCGGTGCCGTTGGCGAGGAAGCGGGCGGCCCGGCGGTCGACGTGCGGGGCCCAGTCCTCGGCCTTGGCGCCGAGCGACGGCGGGGCCCAGACCTGACTGCGGAAGCCGTGTTCGATGTGATCCGGGGCGGCGACCACCCCCGAACGGGCCTCGCGCAGGGAGGCGGTGACCTCCCCGGCTCCATGACCGATGGAAGAGACGATACCCAGACCGGTGACGACCACACGCCGCATGCTGACTTCCTTACCTAAATCCGTATCCGCGTTGACCGCGAGTGTTGTGCGCCGCGGATCAGTCGCCGGCCGGAGCGTCGGCGACCGGGGTGGCCCCGAACAGGCCGACCCGCATGTCCGATGCAGTATAGATGGGGACGCCGTCGGCTTCGAGCACCCCGTCGGCGATCCCCATCACCAATCTGCGATTGATGACCCGCTTGAGATTGATCTTATAGACCACCTTTTTCACGTCCGGCTGGACCTGGCCGGTGAATTTGACCTCACCGACGCCGAGGGCGCGGCCGCGGCCGGGGCCGCCGATCCAGCCCAGGTAGAAGCCGACCAACTGCCACATGGCGTCGAGGCCGAGACAGCCGGGCATGACCGGGTCGCCGATGAAATGGCACTGGAAGAACCAGAGGTCCGGATGGATGTCGAGTTCGGCCTCCACATAGCCCTTGCCGTGCTCGCCGCCGTCGCCGTTGATCGTCACGATCCGGTCGAACATCAGCATCGGCGGCGCCGGCAGCTGGGCGTTGCCCGGGCCGAACAGTTCGCCGCGGCCCGAGGCCAGCAGGGCCGCATGATCGAACGACGACGGGTATTTCGACTGGGTCACTCGGGCGCTCCGGATGTCTTTCGACCCGCGGCGCGTCGCGCTGCATGAGGCCGGTGTTGCGCCGGGTTACACGAGGCGGGCGGGCGGCTCAACCGGCGGGAAGACGGGCCGGTCCCTGTCCGGCCGGCCGGGCGGCGTCGCACAGGGGGTGGCCCTGGGTGCCGAACACGGCATCGGCGCGCACCCAGCCGCGCAGCTTGCGGGCGCGGATACGGCACCAGCCTGATTCGCAGGCGTCCAGCGGGACGGTGGCCCGGGGCGACAGACGGGCCCGCAGGGGCGAGTCATTCGACTGGCCGGCGTGGACCGGAATCTCGACGGTCGTGGGGTTGAAGACCGTGCGGCGACCGGAGGCGACGGTGCGGTGGATCCAGGCGATCGACCCCTCGGGATCGCAGACCTTGCGCCATTCCCGGGTCTCGGCGATCACCTGGACCGGCAGGCCCGCGGCCCGGTATTCCCACAGGATGCGGTAGTCGAGGCCGGGGCCCTGCCGGGCCCGGACGCGCGAGGACTTGAGGGTCACCCAGCGCGGCACATCGAAACCGGTCGGGGTCGGACGTCCGTCGGGCATGGTGGCCCCGGCGCTGACCATCAGGCCCAGGCCGACGGCGACCGCCCCGAGGGCGAACCGTTTCGACAGGCTTTGGCGGCGGGGGACAGCTTTGCTAGACACCGGTATGAAATCCGTCGCGGGCGGGCGCCCCGGGCGTCGTCGCCCGTCGTCACCCGTCAATCCGAAGGCTCCGAATGTCCGTGCGCAAGCTTAAGGTCGTATTAACCAGACGCCTGCCTGACGCGGTCGAAACGCGGATGCGGGAACTGTTCGACGCCGAGCTGAACCTGACCGACCGGCCGATGGACCGGGCGGCGCTGGAGGCCGCCGTGCAGCGCGCGGACGTGCTGGTGCCGACCATCACCGACGAGATCGACGCGAGCCTGATCGGCGGGGCCGGTGACCAGTTGAAGATGATCGCCAATTTCGGGGCCGGGGTCGATCATATCGATGTCGAGGCGGCGGTCGGGCGCGGCCTGATCGTCACCAATACGCCGGGGGTCCTGACCGAGGACACCGCCGATCTGGCGATGGGTCTGGTCCTGGCGGTGTCGCGCCGTATCGTCGAGGGAGCCCAGGTGGTGGCCGCGGGCGGCTTCGAGGGCTGGACCCCGACCTGGATGACCGGCCGCAAACTGTGGGGCAAGCGGCTGGGCATCGTCGGCATGGGCCGGATCGGTCAGGCCCTGGCGCGGCGGGCCAGGGCCTCCGGCATGCAGGTCCACTACCACAACCGCAAACCGGTTCCGGCGATGATCGCCGAGGAGCTGGGGGCCACCTACTGGGACGACCTCGACCAGATGCTGGCGCGGATGGACCTGATCTCGCTGAACTGCCCGGCGACGAAGGAGACCCGGCATCTGATCTCGGCCGAGCGGCTGGCCAGGCTGCAGCCCCATGTGATCCTGATCAACACCGCGCGCGGCGAGCTGATCGACGAGGCGGCCCTGGCCGAGGCTGTCCGCACCCGGTCCATCGCCGGTGTCGGACTGGACGTGTTCGAACAGGAGCCGGTGATCCATCCGGGTCTGCTGGGTCACGCCAATGTGGTCCTGCTGCCGCATCTGGGCTCGGCCACGATCGAGGCGCGTCAGGACATGGGCGACCGCGTCATCGGCAATATCATGACCTTCCAGAACGGCCACCGGCCGCCGGATCGCGTCATCCCCGCCATGCTCTGAAGGGGCCGGTGCCGCGAGGCGGTCGGCCGGGGTCACTCAGGCGCGGTCGGCACCGCCGCACACCGGACAGGCCGGATCCGCCGGCAGGGTCACGGTCCGCGCCGTTCCGGCCAGGCCGTCGTAGAGCAGCAGGCGGCCGGACAGGGGCGTGCCGGCCCCGGTGATCCATTTGATCGCCTCCAGGGCGGCCATGGTCCCGATGACCCCGGCCAGGGCCCCGACCACGCCCGCGCGGGCGCAGGACTCGGCCTCGGGCGGCACCTCGGGGACGAGGCAGCGATAGCAGGGCCGGCCCTCGAACACCGCGACCTGGCCGCTCCAGCGCCCCAGGGCTCCGGAAACCAGCGGAATGCCGGCGGCGACGCAGGCGGCGTTGACGGCGAAGCGGGTGGCGAAGTCATCGGTGCCGTCGAGCACCAGGTCACAGCCGGCGATCAGGGCCGCGGCATTGGCCGCGGTCAGGCGTTCAGCGACCGGTTCGATATGGACATGGGGGTTGAGGGCGTCGAGGGCCGCCGCCCCGGCCTCGACCTTGGCGCGACCGGTATCGGCCCCGGTGAAGAGAATCTGACGCTGGAGGTTGGACAGGGCGACCGTGTCGTCGTCGATCAGGCGCAGCGTCCCCACGCCCGCCGCGGCCAGGTAGAGGGCGGCCGGCGCGCCGACGCCGCCCACACCGATCAGGGCCACGCGCGCGGCCTTCAGCCGCTGCTGGCCGGGGCCACCCAGTTCGGCCAGCACCAGGTGGCGGGCATAGCGTTCGATTTCGTCGTCAGAGAAGGTCACCCGACCCAGTTAGGGCCAGACGTCGCCAAGGTCACGCGTTCAGGCGGCCAGACTCATCAGCAACATGGATTCGGCCTGCGGGGCGGTGACCAGCGACAGGCAGGGCAGGCCGACGTGGTTCAGCAGGGTGGCGGGGTCGGGACACAGGACCATGGGCATTTCAAGCCGTCGCGCCGGGATCGGGGTGTCGGTCAGAATGCGCAGGCCGGTATGGCGTGGATCGACACTCAGCCGACGCATCAGCCGGTCGACATCGTTCCGCCCGCCCTCGATGACCTGCAGGATATGGCCGTGATGGAACATCATGCAGCTGGTCAGGTGGTCGCGACGGTTGTTGGGTTCGGACACGCCGAGAATCTGGGCGATCGACAGGGTGGACGCCCCGGTCGTCCCGACCGATTCGCTGGCATATATCACGCGATGGAGCACCACGGAGTCCCTTGTAGGTAGAATTACGGGCAATTTTTATCAATATATCGCCGACAGGGGCAAAAATATGTCGCGCGCCACGCGTTGATTTTGCAAACCTTTCCGCTTGTCTGGCGGCCGTCCGGTCGCCATCTGCTGTCGATGACCCAGCCCAATCCGAATTTTCCCGACTGGCACGGCACCACCATCCTGGCCGTGCGCAGGAACGGCCTCACGGCGATCGCCGGTGACGGCCAGGTCTCCATGGGGCCGACCATCGTCAAGGGGGCCGCGCGCAAGGTCCGGACCCTGGCCGAGGGCCGGGTGCTGGCGGGCTTTGCCGGGGCCACCGCCGACGCCTTCACCCTGATCGAGCGGCTGGAGGCCAAGCTGGAACAGTATCCGGACCAGCTGGCCCGGGCCTGCGTCGACCTGGCCAAGGACTGGCGTACGGATCGCTATCTGCGGCGGCTTGAAGCCATGCTGCTGGTGGCCGACGCCAATTCCATCTTCACCGTCACCGGGGTCGGCGATGTGCTGGAGCCCGAGCACGGGGTGGCGGCGGTCGGCTCGGGCGGCAATTTCGCCCTGTCCGCGGCCCGCGCCCTGATCGACCACACCGAACTGGACGCCGAACAGGTGGCCCGCAAGGCCATGGCGATCGCCTCGGAAATCTGTGTCTACACCAACGGCAATCTGACGGTGGAGACGCTGGGCAAGGGGCGCGCCCGATGACCGACCTCTCCCCCCGTGAAATCGTCTCCGAACTGGACCGTTTCATCGTCGGCCAGAACGACGCCAAGCGCGCCGTGGCCGTGGCCCTGCGCAACCGCTGGCGGCGCAAGCGCGTGCCCGAGGACCTGCGCGACGAGGTCACGCCCAAGAACATCCTGATGATCGGCCCGACCGGGGTCGGCAAGACCGAGATCGCCCGGCGGCTGGCGAAACTGGGCGGCTCGCCCTTTCTCAAGGTCGAGGCGACCAAATTCACCGAGGTCGGCTATGTCGGCCGCGACGTCGACCAGATCATGCGCGACCTGGTCGAGAGCGCCCTGGTGATCGTGCGCGACTCGCGCCGGACGGGGGTCAGGGCCCGGGCCGAGGCGGCCGCCGAGGAGCGAATCCTGGACGCCCTGGTCGGGCCGGGCTCGCAGCCGGCGACGCGCGACAGCTTTCGCCGGAAGCTGCGGGCCGGGGAGATGGACGACAAGGAAATCGAGATCGCCCTGGCCGATACCGGCTCGCCGATGCCCGGCTTCGACCTGCCCGGCGGCGGCAACGTCAGCATGATCAATCTCAGCGAAATGCTGGGCAAGATGGGCGGGCCGCGCAGCAAGACGGTCAAGCTGGCCGTGCGCGACGCCGTCGGCCCGCTGGTGGCCGAGGAAAGCGACAACCTGCTGGACCAGGACAGCCTGACCCGGGAAGCGCTGTTGCTGGCCGAGAACGAGGGCATCGTCTTCCTCGACGAGATCGACAAGGTGGCGGCGCGCCAGGGGGCCTCGGGCGGCGACGTGTCGCGCGAGGGCGTCCAGCGCGACCTGCTGCCGCTGATCGAGGGCACCACGGTCTCGACCCGGTACGGGCCGGTGCGCTCGGACCATGTGCTGTTCATCGCCTCGGGGGCCTTCCATGTGGCCAAGCCCAGCGACCTGCTGCCCGAACTGCAGGGGCGACTGCCGATCCGGGTCGAGCTCAAGGCCCTGACGCGCGATGACCTGAAACGGATCCTGATCGAGCCCGAAGCCAATCTGATCCGCCAGAACCAGGCGCTGCTGGCCACCGAAGGGGTGACGCTGGAGTTCACCGACGACGCGATCGAGGCCATGGCCGACGCGGCGGTCGCGGCCAATGGCGCGGTCGAGAACATCGGCGCGCGCCGCCTGCAGACGGTGCTGGAAAAGGTGCTGGAGGAGACCAGTTTCAAGGCCGCCGACCTGTCGGGTCAGACCGTCACCTTCGACGGCAAGGCCGTGAACGATCTGGTCGGCGACCTGGCCAGGAACGCCGATCTGAGCCGCTTCATCCTCTGAGGCGCGGGGGGCGGCCTTAAAACCAGCGTGATCTGTGCTATAAGGCGCGCCTTCCCCGTTTTCGCAGGATCATCGCCTTGAGCGTCACGCTCGATCTGTCGCGTGTCTCCACGCCGGTCACCCCCGCGCCCGTCACCCTGTCCGGGATGACGCGGACGGCCCTGCGCGAGGCCCTGATCGCCGCCGACATCTGCCCGCCGGAAAAGGCCAAGATGCGGGCCACCCAGGTGTGGCGCTGGATCCATTTCTACGGGGTCACCGATTTCGCGGCGATGACCGATATCGGCAAAAACATGCGGGCCAGGCTGGCCGCGGCCTTCACCGTCGCCCGGCCCGAGATCGTCGAGCGCCAGGTGTCGAAGGACGGCACGCGCAAATGGCTGATCCGCACCGCCCCGGGCATCGAGGTCGAGGCCGTCTACATTCCCGACGTCGGCCGGGCCGGGGCCCTGTGCGTCTCGTCCCAGGTCGGCTGCACCCTGAACTGCACCTTCTGCCACACCGGCACCCAGAAGCTGGTGCGCAACCTGACCGCGGCCGAGATCGTGGCCCAGGTCCAGGTCTGCCGCGACGACCTCGAGGAATGGCCGAAATTCGGCGAGGACGTCACCGACCAGGACGAGCGCCGCCTGTCCAACATCGTGTTCATGGGCATGGGCGAGCCGCTCTACAATCTGGACCATGTGGCCGACGCCATCGAGATCATCTCGGACGGCGAGGGCATCGCCCTGTCGCGGCGGCGGATCACCGTCTCGACCTCGGGCGTGGTGCCGCAGCTGGAGCCGTTGGGCACCAACACCCAGGCCATGCTGGCGATCAGCCTGCACGCCACCAATGACGCCCTGCGCGACGTGCTGGTGCCGCTGAACAGGAAATACAATCTCGAAGCGCTGATGGCGGGCATCCGCGCCTATCCGGGCCTGTCCAACGCCCGCCGCGTGACCTTCGAATATGTGATGCTGAAGGGGATCAACGACAGTCCCGATGAGGCCCGGGCGCTGATCAAATTGATCGAGGGCATCCCGGCCAAGATCAATCTGATCCCGTTCAACCCGTGGCCCGGCACCGACTACGAATGCTCGGACTGGAAGACGATCGAGCGGTTCGCGGCCATCATCAACAAGGCCGGCTATGCCAGCCCCATCCGCACCCCGCGTGGTCGCGACATCCTGGCCGCCTGTGGTCAGCTGAAGTCCGAGAGCGAGAAGGTGCGGGCCTCGGCCCTGCGCAAGGCCGCGCCGACGGCGGTCGCGGCCGCCTGAGGCCGGTCCCGAAACGCACCGTCACCTTTCTTGACCGGGTGTGGCCCGGGGGCGCTTGCGGATCGGGGCCCGGATCGGGCAAGGATGTTTTGCTTTCGTTCGCCGGATTTTCCATGGACCCCTCGTCGCTTACCAATGTTCTGTCCAGCCCGGAGGTGCAGGCCTTTGCCAGCGGCTTCCCGGTCATGGTCCTGCATCTCGGCCTGACCCTGGCGCTGCTGGTGCTCGGTGCGGCCGTCTATGCGATGCTGTCGCCCTGGAAAGAGATCGCCCTGATCCGCGACGGCAATTCCGCCGCGGCCGTGGCCTTCGCCGGAATCCTGCTGGGGCTGGCCGTGCCTCTGGCCGTGTCCCTGTCGGTCTCGACCTCGGTGCGCGACATCGCCATCTGGGGGGTGGCGACGGTGGTGCTGCAGCTGTTCGCCTTCCGCGTCGTCGACGCCCTGCTGACCGGGCTGCCGCAGCGCATCCGCGAGGGCGAGGTCTCGGCCGCCGTGCTGCTGGTCGGGGCCAAGCTGGCCACGGCCCTGATCCTGGCAGCGGCCCTGACGGGCTGACGCGCCCATGTATTTTCCTCGCCTGCCCGACTGGGTGATCTACGGAGCGGTCATCGGGGTGCTCGTGGTGGTCTCCCTCGGCCGTCGCGAGAATGCCGACGCCCCGCCCGCGCCGCCGCCGCCGGACGAGATCGAGGACGCCCTGCTGGGACCGCTGACCCCGTTCGATCCCGCGGTGACCGTCGACGCCCCGAATTCGCCGTTTCGCCCGACCGCCGGCACCGCTTTCTCCATCGCCGCCGACGGGCGCTGGGTCACCGCGCGCCATGTGGTCGAGGGCTGTCGCAAGCCCGCCCTGGTGGTCGGGGGTGGCCGCGCCATCGCCGCCGCCGTGCGGCTGGCCCCGTTGGCCGATGTCGCGGTCCTGATCACCGAGGGTGGCCCGCCGGCGGTCCCGGTGGCCCTGAACCGGCCGTTGCGGTCCGGCCAGCGCGCCTTCCATCCCGGTTTCCCGCAGGGTGGGGCCGGTGAGGTCACGACGCGGCTGCTGGGTCGCGAAACCCTCAAGGGCCGGGCACGGGGGCACCGGGAGGAAGAGGTCCTGGCCTGGGCCGAGGTCGGCCGCACGGCCGGGCTGGACGGAACCCTGTCCGGTCTGTCGGGCGCGCCGGTGCTGGACCGGCAGGGGCGGGCGCTGGGCGTGACCGTCGCCGAGGCCCCGCGGCGCGGACGGATCTATACCACGGTGCCGGAAGGCTTCAGTGCCGCCCTGCGCGGCCTGCAGGAGGCCGATGAGCCGCTGCAGGGCGAACCGGTGACGATCGACAACTACGGCCGGGTCGCCGACGCCATGCGGCGGGACCTGCGGGTGGCCCAGGTGGTCTGCCTCGGCGGCTGACGGCCTGCACCCCCGCCCGCCGGGCGGACGGGGGCCGGGTCGGACCCTAGCGCAGGGTCGCGGAATCCAGGTTCAGGTCGCCCAGCGGGATGACCTCGACGCCGGGGTGTTTGGCGCGCAGGGCGTCGATGAAGGTGGCGGCGTCACCGACGATCACCAGGCTGGCCTCATTGACCGGCAGGTGGCGGGCGAAGGCGGCCTCGATCTGCTCCGGCGTGACCGCGCGCACCCGGCCCGCATAGCCGGCCAGTTCGCTCATCGGCAGGTCGTACAGGGCCAGGTTGGCGACCAGACCGCCGAGACCGTCGACCGTTTCCAGCGAACGCCCGAAGCCCCCGATCAGGGTGGCCCGGCGCGGGGCCAGGTCGGCGTCGGTGGCGGGCGTGTTCCCGAGTCTGGCGATCTCGGCCAGGATCAGATCCGAGACCTCGACCGCCGCATCGTTGCGGGTCTGGGCCGAGGCGGTGAAGACGCCGGCGTCCTGACGGGCCCCGAGCGACGACCCGGCCCCGTAGGACAGGCCGCGTTTGATGCGGATCTCCTGGTTGAGCCGCGACGAGAAGCCGCCGCCCAGCAGGGTATTGCCGACCGTCAGGGGGAAATAGTCGGCGTCGGTGCGTGACACGCTGCGGATGGCGGCCACCACGGCGGCCTGACCGGCTCCGGGCTGGTCGACGACGATGACCCGCGGGCTCAGTGCCGTGCCGGCCGGTTGGGCGACGATACCCGCGGCGTCGGCCGGATTGCGCCAGTCCCCGAAGGCCTGCTGGGCCAGCGTCCGCGCCTCGGCCGGCGTGATCTTGCCCGAGAACACCAGGGTCGCGCCCGACGGCCGGTAGTGGGCCCGGTGGAAGGCGGCCACATCGTCGCGATCGATGGCCGGGATGCTGTTGACCGTGCCGCTGGACGGGGCCCCGTAGGGCGCGCCGCCATAGATGACCCGGGCCACGGACTGCGAGGCGATGGTGCCCGGCTGGCTCAGGGCCACGCGCAGGCCGTCCAGCGTCTGGGCCTGCTGCCGTTCCAGTTCGGCCCCGGCGAAGGCCGGATTGCGGACCAGGTCGGCCATCAGGGCGATGGCCTGCGGAAACACGTCGGCCGGAGCATTGGCATAGACGTTGGAGAAGTCGACGCCGGACCCGGCCCCGACGGTGGCCCCCAGCTGTTCGATCTCGGTGGCGATCTCGGGGGCCGACTTGTCGGCGGTGCCCTGGGTCAGCAGGGCGGCGGTCAGGGACGCGACCCCGGCCTTGCCGGCGGGATCCTCGGCCGAACCGGCGTCGAAGCTGAGCCGGGCCGAGACCAGCGGCAGGCCGTCGGTGGCCGCGACCAGCACGCGCAGACCGTTCGACAGACGGAAGTCCGACACCAGGGGCGTGACCGGCGCGACCTCGGTCCCGGGCTCCGGCAGGGACAGCCGCTGGTCCTCCGGCAGCAGGGTCGCCGGCGTGCCGGCCGGGGCCAGCCTCGCCAGGGTCACCGGCGCGTCGACGTTCATGTTCTGGACCGAGGTCGGATGGTCGTCGTCGGCCGACAGATAGCGCATGGTGATGCTGCGGTTCTCCGTCAGATACTGGCGGGCGACGCGCTGCACATCGGCGACGGTGACCGCCTGGATGTCGGCGATCTCGCGGTCGGCCACGCCGGCGTCGCCGGTCATGATCAGGGCATTGCCCAGGGTGGTGGCGCGGTCGTCGATCGACTCGCGGCCGCGCAGGGCGTTGGCGACCAGCTCGTTCTTGGCCTCGGCCAGTTCGGCGGCGGTCACCGGCTCGTCGCGCAGGCGGGCGATCTCGGCCTTCAGCGCCGCGATCCCGGCCTCGGGCGTCTGCCCCTGGGACATGATGGCATAGGCGGTCAGATTGCCGGCCTGCTGGGCGAAGTCGGGGTTTGAGCCGGCCTGGGCGGCGATCTGCTGCTCATAGACCAGCGACCGGTACAGGCGGCTGCTCTCACCGGTGGACAGGATGCCGTCCAGAACCGTCAGGGCGGCGCGGTCGGCATTGCGATAGGCGACGGTCGGCCAGGCCATGACCACGGCGGGAAGGGGCACATTGGGGGCGTAGAAGGTCGCCTCGCGCGGTCCGGCCGGTTCCGGCTCGACCACATTGTTGACCGGCATCGGTGTCGCCGGCCGTTTCAGCGGGGCGAAATACCGGTCGATCCAGGTGTTCATCTCGGCCGGGTCGAAATTGCCCGCGACGATCAGGATGGCGTTGTCGGGACGGTAGTAGGTCTGGTGGAAGCGCAGCACGTCGTCGAGGGTCGCCGCGTCCAGCTCCTCGATCGAGCCGATGCCGGGGCGGCGGTAGGGCGACTCCTGGTAGATGGTCTGGGGCGCGAACAGGCCGAACAGCCGGCCGTAGGGGCTGGCCAGAATGCGCTGGCGGTATTCCTCCTTCACCACGTCGCGCTCGGAATCGAAGGTCGGCTCATCGACGACCAGCGAGCCCATCCGCTCGGCCTCGGCGAACAGCATCCGCTGCAAATGACTGGCGGGAACGACCTCGTAATAGGCGGTCATGTCGTCGGCGGTGAAGGCGTTGTTGAAGCCGCCGACGTCCTCGGTCAGCCGGTCGAAGGTCTCGGGCGGCAGGTTGCGCGTGGCCTTGAACATCAGGTGTTCGAACAGGTGGGCGAAGCCGGAACGGCCGGCCGGATCGTCCTTGGAGCCGACCCGGTACCAGACCTGGACGGTGACGTTGGAGGTGTTGGGGTCCCGTGCCGAATAGACCTCCAGCCCGTTGGCCAGGGCCCGCCGGGTGAAGCCCAGCGGCGGCACCTCGATCCCGGCCGGGGCCGTGGCGGCGACGGCCGTGGCGGGAGCCGGGGCGGCGGACTCGAAGGCCCAGGCCGGGCCGGACGACAGCAGGGCGACCACGGCGGCGGTGGTGATCAGACGAAGTTTCATGCGCGAGGCTCCCGGACGGCCCCGGCCGGGGCTTTTCGCGACCCTATCAGGGCCGCGCCCGCACGCACGTTACGGAGCTGTAATGTCAGGCCCTGGCCTGGTCGAACACCTCGACACCGATCTCGCCGTCGGTGGTCAGCCAGGCGCGTTTCATGCCCTGGCTGTTGAACGGATGGGCGATGCGACCGTCGCGGTCGAGCGCGATCAGACCGCCGTCGCCGCCCATGCTTCCAATCTCGGCGATCACGGCGCGGGTGGCCTCGTCCAGGGTGGCCCCGGCCGCCACCCGCCAGCTGACCTGGGCACAGGCGACGGTGCGGATGAAATATTCGCCCTGGCCGGTGCCCGAGACGGCGACGTGACCGTCAGCCCAGCTCCCGGCCCCGGGGATGGGGGTGTCGCCGACCCGGCCCGGCATCTTGCCGAACACGCCGGCGGTCGAGGTGGCGGCGGCCAGGCGTCCGGCGGAGTCGAGCACGCAACAACCGACCGTGCCGTGCGACAGGGCCCCGGCCAGCACGTCGGGCGAGGTGCCCGGCGGGTGATTGTCCTCGCCCTTGCCGGCGTGGGTGAACCAGGCCGCCTCGTCCCCGATCAGCTCCAGGCCCTGGTCGTGGGCGAACAGGGCCGCCCCCTCGCCCGCCAGCATCACATGCGGGGTGCGGTCCATCACCGCCCGGGCGGCGCGAACCGGGTTGCGAAAGCCCTGCAGGGCGGCGACGGCCCCGGCCTTGCGCGTGGCACCGTCCATCAGGCTGGCGTCCAGCTCATAGGCCCCGGCCAGGTTGGGCGAGGCCCCGCGCCCGGCGACATAGAGGCCGGAGTCCTCGAGCATCACCGTGGCCTCGACGGCGATGTCGAGCGCGCTGGCCCCGGCTTCAAGCCGGATCTTCATCGCCTCGACCACCGCGCGCATGTTGTCGACCTCGCGATCGTAGTCGCGCTCGGGCCGGGCACCGGCTCCGCCGTGCAGAATGAGGGCATGTCGGGTCATGGCTGGCTCTTCCCTGGGGCGGCGGCGACCGCTAGCGTTCTGTCGTGCGCCGTCGCCGGACGGTTTGTGTTCGACCTGTCCATGCGCGTGATCCGGCGGCGCGCGCAAGTTTCAGACCCCTCCCGTGACGCCGAATTCCGGCGGTTTCGGGTCCCCGGTCGCCCCAGACCCACCCTCCGTTCAGGAATCCCGACATGCGTGCAGTGCTCTCCAAGACCCCCGGCGGCCCCGAGACCCTGGTCGTCGAGGAGGTTCTGGATCCGCGGCCGATGAAGGGCGAGGTGGTCATCGAGGTGAAGGCGGTGGGGATCAATTTTCCCGACACCCTGATCATCGAGGACCGCTACCAGTTCAGGCCGGCGCGGCCGTTCTCGCCCGGGGCCGAGGTGGCCGGCGTGGTCGAGGCCGTCGGCGAGGGGGTCAAGGGCGTGCGCAAGGGCGACCGGGTCATCGCCGTCCCCGGCTGGGGCGGACTGGTCGAACGTCTGGCCGTGCGCGCGGACTCGGTCATTCCCATCCCCGACGGCATGGATTTCGAGACCGCCGCGGCCCTGATCATGACCTATGGCACCAGCTATTATGCGCTGAAGGACCGGGCCCTGCTGCAGCCGGGCGAGACCCTGCTGGTGCTGGGCGCGGCCGGCGGCGTCGGCGCGGCGGCGGTGGAACTGGGCAAGGCGATGGGGGCCCGGGTGGTGGCCGCCGCCTCGACCAATGACAAGGTCGAGTTCGCCCTGGAACTGGGGGCCGACAACGGCCTGATCTATCCGTCCGGCAAGCTGGATCGCGAAGCCCAGAAGCAGCTGTCGGGCGAGCTCAAACTGGCCACGGGTCGCGACGGGGCCGATGTCGTCTATGACGCGGTCGGCGGCGACTATGCCGAGCCGGCGCTGCGGGCCATGGACTGGAACGGCCGCTATCTGGTGGTCGGCTTCCCGGCCGGAATTCCGTCGCTGCCGCTGAACCTGACCCTGCTGAAGTCGGTGTCGGTGGTCGGGGTCTTCTGGGGCGCGGCGGTGATGCGCGATCCGGCCGCCCATGCCGCCAACATGGCCGATCTGATGAAAATGTGGGGCGAGGGCAAGATCCGGCCGCGGATCAGCCGCACCTTCCCGCTGGAACAGGCCCATCTGGCCATCCAGGCGCTCGGCGACCGCAGCGCCATGGGCAAGATCGTGGTGACGGTGGAGTCCTGAGCCGGGCGACCGGCCTCAGTCGGCCTTGAGCCGGTCCAGCGCCTCGGCCGCCGCGTCGCGGTGCCGGCGTTTGATGTTGGCCCCCAGCATGGCGATCATGGCGGTGATGACGGCGGCGTCGTCGGTGAAGCCGATGCCGGCGAACACGTCGGGAATGGCGTCGATCGGCATGACGAAATAGGCCAGCGCGCCCAGCATCAGGCCCTTGGCCGCCGGCGGAGTCTCCGGGTCCCGGGCCGCGTACCAGACGCTGAGGGCCTGGTCGGCGAAGGGGATGCGGGCGGCGGTGCGCCGGATCTTGGGCCAGAAGCCGCGGGCGACCCGCGCCTCATTGACGCGCTGCACCGACGGAATCAGGGCGTGGGCCGGATCCAGCACGGTGTCCGGGTCGGCGGGTTTGGCATTGTCGGTCATGGCGGCTAAAGCCCCGCGATACGCATTCGTTCATTCCAATATAGGGGCTCCGGCCATGAAACTCGACAGTTCGATCGCGGCCGTGGTGACCGGCGGGGCCTCCGGTCTGGGCGAAGGTACCGCGCGCGCCATCGCCGCCACGGGCGCGAAGGTGGCCCTGTTCGATCTCAACGAGGAAAAAGGCGAGGCGATCGCCCAGGAGATCGGTGGCGTCTTCTGCAAGGTCGACGTCACCTCGGACGAGGACGTCGCCGCCGCCTTTGCGAAGGCCCGTGCCGCCCATGGCCAGGAGCGTCTGACCGTGAACTGTGCCGGGATCGCCATCGGCCAGAAGACCGTCTCGCGCAAACGCGACACCGGCGAGATCCGCGCCCACGACATGGCGGCGTTCGAGCGGACCGTGCGCATCAACCTGTTCGGCACCTTCCGGGTGCTGAGCCAGTCGGCGGCCGGCATGATGACGCTGGAGCCCATGGTCGACGGCGAGCGCGGCCTGGTGGTCAACACCGCCTCGGTCGCCGCCCAGGACGGCCAGATCGGCCAGGCGGCCTATGCGGCCTCCAAGGGCGGTGTCTACGCCATGACCCTGCCGGTCGCCCGCGACCTGGCCCAGGAAGGTATCCGGGTGAACACCATCCTGCCCGGCATCATGTGGACGCCGATGATGGCCGGCATGGACCAGAAGGTTCAGGACGCCCTGGCCGCCGCCATCCCCTTTCCCAGCCGGCTGGGCACCCCCGCCGACTATGCGTCGCTGGTGCTGGAACTGGTGCGCAATGTCTACATCAACGGCGAATGCATCCGACTGGACGGGGCGATCCGGCTGGCCCCGCGCTGATCACCCGGGCCATCGGCTCCCTTTTGGGCGCTATGGTCGCGACGCGGTCGCTCCCGACATGAGCGCCGCGTCGCCCGTGGACCGCCAGGAGCCGAGACGATGAAGCCATCGGATCGCGGCGAAACGCATAAAGGGGCTTGCGAGGGGGCGGGGGTGTCCGCTATACGCCCGCCTCTCGACGAGACGGATCGCCCGTGCAGGGCCCGTCGCGGAGTGCGGGCGTAGCTCAGTGGTAGAGCACAACCTTGCCAAGGTTGGGGTCGAGAGTTCGAATCTCTTCGCCCGCTCCAGTCGAGACCTTCCTGTTCGGGCGCGGGCACCCGCGCGGCGATCGCGCGCCAGCGTCGCGACCCGCCCCGACCGGTTGTCCCGATTGATTTTTTCGGGACCAGTCAGCGCCTTCGACGCCTGATCCCGACGCCGGTCGTGGCCGCGACGGCGACTCGCTTCACCGGGGTGCCACAATCCTGCGGTTCGCCTCTTGCAAGGTGTCGCGGACGAGGCGCGCAGGGCGCCACTTTGGGACGGATCGCGCATGTTCATGGAAGGTGAGGTGAACTGGGTTCTGCTGTTGGGCGGCACATGTGCCGTGCTGGCCGCAATCACCCTGGTCTCCCTCTGGTTCGCCCTGACCCACCGCGTGCGGCACGTCAGCACCAGTGACCAGCTGGACATGGTCCAGAAGGTCGCCGACGCCGCCGACCGGCGGTTGATGGAAACCTTGAACGCCATCCCCGTTGCCCTGGTCGAGACCGACCGGGCCGGCAAATTCGTCTTTGCCAACCGGGCCGCCCATCAGCTGCTGGGGCGGCGCGACGCCGAACTGATCGGCCTGCGCTTTCATTCCGCCACCTGGGGCATCACCTATCCGGACGGCCGTCCGGTGCCGCCGGACCTGCTGCCCAGTGCCCGGGCCCTGCGTGGCCAGACGGTCAAGGGTTTCCAGCACCTGATGGCCAACCCCGCGACCCGTCGCAAGATGCTGGTGTCGGTCACGGCCATGCCGATCGAGGACGCGCGCGGCGACGTGACCGGCTCGATCGCCGCCATCGTCGAGACCGAAAGCCTGACCCAGCCGGAGCCGGCTCCGGTCGAGATGATCGAGGTGCCGGTCGCGCCGACGGATCCGCTGACCCGGCGGGTGTTCGAGGCCGCTTCCAGCGCCCTGGTGGTGATCGACGCCGACGGCCGCATCCGCGAAGCCAACCGGACGGCCCTCGGCGTGGTCGACGCGGCGGACGCGCTGACCGGGCGACCCTTTGTCGACGTCTTCCTGGAGGCGGACGAACGGTCGGCCGCGCGCGATCTGTTGCAGGCGGCGCTGACGCCCGGCACCGAGGTCAACGACTCCATCCTGTCCGGAGCGGGCACGGATCACCCGATCCGCTGGTCCCTGCTGCCGCTGGTCGACGCGGCCGGGGTGCCGGATGCCGTGCTGCTGGCCGGTGAGCGGGCCGATACCAGCGACACGACGGACGCCGGGGCGGCGGCGGCCGAAGCCGCGG
>TARA_R110000868_G_scaffold343120_3_pt1 | contig 61820 bp, 45 predicted proteins | sample TARA_R110000868 | Tara Oceans TARA_R110000868 (sample SAMEA4397489) | marine metagenome | biome: Polar Biome; feature: [SRF] surface water layer (ENVO:00010504); material: water (ENVO:00002006), including particulate matter (ENVO:01000060) such as... | depth 5 m | reverse complement strand
CTATTTAAGGGAATTATTCATAATTTCACAAACATATGAAAAATATAACATCTTATTCTAAAATCATTGCAGGGACAATGACTTGGGGTAATTGGGGGAAAAAACTTTCTGTTGATGAAGGAGCAAAATTAATTGGCCATTGTTTGGGTCAGGGAATTACCACATTTGACCATGCCGATATCTATGGCTCTTATACCAACGAATTATTTTTTGGAAAAGCCCTTGCATCTGCCAGTATTAGCCGAGATAAAATACAGCTGATCAGTAAATGTGGAATTCAAATGGTCTGTGAGGAGCGCAAGAACAGGGTTAAGCATTATAACTATTCCAAGGATTATATTATTTGGTCCGTTGAGCAGTCCCTTAAAAATTTAAAAACGGATTATTTGGATATGTTACTTTTACATAGGCCTAGTCCGTTAATGCATCCAGTGGAAATAGGTGAGGCTATACAGCAATTGAAAAATGAGGGTAAAATACTCGATTTTGGGGTGTCTAATTTTACACCCTCACAGATAGGGTTGTTGGAGACCTCGGTAAAAGTAGAATCCAACCAATTGGAATTTTCCTTAACTGCCAATGAGGCCATGAAAAATGGTGGCTGGGACGATTGTATTGTTCACAATAGAATGGCAATGGCCTGGAGTCCTTTAGGGAGTTACTATAGAGATGGGAATAAGCTTGTTAAAAGAATGAAAAAAGTAATAAAACAATTAAAAAAGAAATACCGGGTGAACGCCAGTCAGCTTTTATTGGCATGGACTTTTATGCATCCCGCTGGCATTCATCCTGTGGTGGGAACTACAAATCCCAAAAGATTGACCGACGCCATGAACGCCATAAATATTGATCTTGAGCTGGAAGATTGGTTTTTGTTATTAGCAGCGAGCATGGGGGAGGATGTGCCTTAAAATTGGGCTGCCGGTATAATTACAAACTATTATAAGAACTAATTTTTATGAGTATTTCCAACAATGAGAAACCAGTTGCATTTATAACAGGGGCTACTAGTGGAATAGGCCTTGCAACCGCCAAACTTTTCGCTACCAATAAGATAAATATCGTTATTTGCGGGAGGCGCAAAAAACGATTGGCCGAACTGAAAAAGGAACTTTCCAGACATACCAAGGTTTGCACTTTGGCATTCGATGTGCAGGACAAAAAGGCGGTTTTCAAAGCGATCGGGTCACTTCCAATGGAGTTTTCCAATATTGATATTTTAATTAATAATGCGGGGAACGCACATGGTCTGGAATCTATAGAGGACGGAAATTTGGAAGATTGGGAGGCCATGCTGGATATTAATGTAAAGGGTCTGTTGTACGTTTCCAAGGCCATAATGCCTGGCATGATTAAAAACAAAGCTGGGCATATCATAAATATTGGCTCCATTGCCGGGAAGGAAGTATATCCAATGGGTAATGTTTACTGTGCCAGTAAATATGCCGTTGATGCCTTAAATCAAGGGATGAGAATAGATTTAAACAAATATGGAATCCGGGTTGGGGCCATAAATCCAGGATTAGTGGAAACAGAATTTAGTAAAGTACGCTTCAAGGGAGATGATGACAAGGCTTCAAATACCTATAAAGGTTATAAGCCATTGCAGCCGGAAGACATCGCAGATATTATCCATTTTATGGTTACAAGGCCTCCACATGTCAATATTGGAGATTTATTGGTTATGCCAACGGCCCAAGCGAGCGCCACTATTGTCAATAAGCAATTATGATCAATAAACGCTTACTCGTAAAAAACCTTCTCGCCCATAACGATGAGAATAGCTTTTATGATAAAAAGCGGTTTATAGATATTGGAAAAAGGGAGGGGAAGGCAAAATTTTTAAAGCATGTTTGTGCCTTGGCCAACAGTAATCCTAAAAACAATTCTTTTATTGTTATTGGAGTAGAGGATGAAGATAATGAAATTGTAGGGGTCGATTTTTTTGATGACAGTAAAATTCAAAATTTGGTAAATGCCTACTTGGACAATCCGCCACGGATTACCTATGAAAATATTCCCTTTCCCCATTTGCCCATTGGGAAGGTAGTGGGGTTGGTAACCATAAAATCCAATGGAAAGGTCTGTTCCTTACGAAAGAATATATGGAAGTATTATGGCGGTGCGGTATTCTTTAGAGATGGTAGTATTAGTATGCCTAAGGCTTATGGAATTGAGTTATCGGATGTAAATGCCGAAGCTGTAGCCACTATAGAACAGCATGCCAAAAATAATATTGAACTTACCCTGGATGGCGTGATCGACTTTTTAAATGAGCGGCATAAGGATCTTACCAGTCATTACAAGGTGTTTAAGGAACAATTTGTGGTCTGCTGGGCGGGACACCAAAAAAAAGTAAATAATGAAACCTATTACTCCCGTGTTGATATTGAATTGATCAATGAACAAGTGAAGTTGTTTTTTTCCGAATTTGATGAAATTACTATTACTTACGATGAAAATTCCTTTACTACCATAGAATATGTACAGTTGGGCCTAAGTAGTCAACAAGAGTATTATCCTTTGGAAAAAGTGGTCATTACATTTTCTGACAATGGTACTTATACCATTCAGAGCGATTTAATTTTTGAACCTCCCCTGTATGATAAAAAAACACTTCATCATATTTATAATGCCAATATCGCCGTACTTAAAAAAATTGAAAAGGAAATTTCTTTGACCCCCCACGAAAAAAAGGATTTATCACTTTTGTCCGATACGCTGTTAATTTGCTATGTAAATGGCTTTGAAGAGGCCAAGGATATAATGGAAAACGCCAAGCCTCTTATAAAGAAATACGATATTCCAACATACCAATCCATTAAAGAATCCCTTCGGATCATTAGAAAGATGAAATATAATTAGGCGTATTAGGTCATTGGATTTATAGCTGGTTCAACTGCTCCTGGGTAGGTAAGGATTCTATGGCCCCATAATTTGTGGTGGTAATTGCCCCCGCTTTATTGGCTTGTTGAACCATATTTTCCAAAGGTCCGGAATCGGCCATGAGGATGTCCACCTTGTTGGTAAGGGCTATCTGTTTTAACAAACATCCAATAAAGGCATCTCCTGCACCTGTGGTGTCAATAGGTTTTACCTTTATGCTTGGTATAATTTTTTTAATTGTTGGAGTACTTAAATAAGTGCCCTCGGAGCCCAATGTAACCGTAATTATTTTGGTGCCCAGCTGGTGTAAAAATGCACAGGCCTCCTCCAAATTTTCTTTTCCAGAGATCAACTGGGCCTCCTCCAAACTAAATTTACACAAGTGGGATTTTTCTATAAACGGAATGCATTTTTGGACAAAGGTGGCTTCCGTACCTTTCCAAAGATCCACTCTAAAATTCGGGTCGAAGGAAATGAAACTATTCTCGGATATAGCTTCTTGGAGATATATTAAATAAGCCTCTTCCAAACTTCCACCCAAAAATGATGTGGCGGCACCAAAATGTACAATTTGATCTTTAAACAAATTCTTTAAGCGGCGATCGTGAGTTAATTCCTTGTCCGCGCCGCGACTAAAAACAAAATCTCTTTCTCCATCCGAGGCCAGGGAAACAAAGGCCAAGGTTGTGAAAGTATCAGAACGTTGCGCAAGGGATACATCAACTTTTCCTTCTATCAAGGTGTTGATTAGAAATGTGCCAAAGGGATCCTTTCCCACGCAACCAATAAAATAACTTTTACCTCCCAATTTTGCAATTGCAGAGGCAACATTTGCTGGGGCGCCCCCAGCTTTTTTTGTAAAATCATTGGCTTTTGATAGATCGCTCCCCTGTTTTTCCGCTACAAAATCTATTAACAACTCCCCTATACAGAAAACATTTTTCATTCCTTGCTTTTATTTGATTGATCTAAAATAAACAGAAATATGCACTAATACTAGAAAAGCCCCTAATTGTAAGCAATTAGGGGCGTAGTTTAATAAAATTATTTTTGAAGACTGTAGCTGCCTATCCGCATTTGGACGAGCCACAATCCTTGCAGGTAAGGCATCCCTCCTGGTAGATCAGATTCTTGGAATTGCAGGAATCACATTTTTGGCCCTTGGCCTCTGTGCCATCTTCCACATATCTCTTTAATGCTCTTGCAACACCATTTTTCCAGGTGTTGATCGATTCGCTGTCCAGTTGCAGACTATTGATCAGGTCCACCACCTTTACAATGGGCATGCCATGTCTCAAGGTGCTGGATATTAATTTGGCATAGTTCCAATATTCGGGATTAAATTTATGCGATAGCCCTTCAATGGTAGTTTTGTAGCCTCTTTTGTTCTTGTACTGAAAATCATATCGAGAAGAACCGTCCTCGTTCCTACTTTTTATGATTACTCCGTCGTTCACCCATCTGGGAATTAAAATACCGTCTTCATCATCGGCCATACCGGTAAAGATTTCATAGGGTTGGTCGTTTATTAATCCAATAAAGGCTATCCATTTTTCCTTATTGTTTTGGAGCCTTACCACATCGGCTTCCAAAATTTGGGGGCGTTTGGTGGGGAAAATAGTTAGGGATTCATCGTTTTCGGAATTTTTGGATTCATTGGAGATCAAAACACCAGATCTGGAACCATCCCGGTAGACAGTAACACCCTTGCAGCCTTCTTTCCATGCTTCCAAATAAAGTTTTCCTACCAATTCTTCCGAAACATCGTTTGGAAGGTTTATAGTGACACTTATGGAATGGTCTACCCATTTTTGAACCGCACCTTGCAAGCGGACTTTGGACAACCAATCCACATCGTTGGAAGTGGCTTTATAATAGGGGGATTGTTCTACAATTTTCTGGAGTTCCTCTTGGGTATAATTTTTTTCTGTATCAATACCCTTTACGGACATCCATTGTTTAAATTTGTGATGAAAGACCACATATTCTTCCCAAGAATCCCCAACTTCATCCACAAAATCAACCCTGGCATCCTTATCATTGGGGTTTACCTTTCTGCGGCGCTTATAAACGGGTAGGAAAACCGGTTCTATACCTGAGGTGGTTTGGGTCATTAAACTAGTGGTTCCGGTAGGGGCAATGGTTAGTAGCGCTATATTTCTACGCCCAAATTCCAGCATTTCATAGTATAGTTTATCATCTGCTTCCTTCAGGCGTAGGATGAAAGGGTTGTTTTTTTCCCTCTCGGCATCAAAAATTTGAAATGCCCCGCGATCTTTTGCAGTGTGTACCGAGGCTCTGTAAGCTTCCAGTGCTATAGTTTTATGTACCTCGATTGAAAATTTGTTGGCCTTATCACTTCCATACCGTAAGCCTAGTGCGGCCAACATATCTCCCTCGGCAGTAATGCCTATTCCTGTCCGGCGGCCATTCTCGGCCTTGTCCTTAATATTCTTCCATAAATTGTATTCCACAGCTTTGGTCTCTTCCAGTTCCGGATCCGCCTTTATTTTTTCGAGAATAACATCTACCTTTTCCAATTCAAGGTCAATAATGTCATCCATAATTCGTTGAGCTGCAGCAATATGCTTTTTGAACAGTTCAAAATTAAAGCTCGCCTTATCGGTAAAAGGCTGGTCTACATAGGAGAAAAGATTGATGGCCAGTAAGCGACAGGAATCATACGGGCAAAGTGGGATTTCCCCACAGGGATTGGTGGACACGGTTTTGTAACCTAGATCTGAATAACAATCCGGTACGGATTCCCTGATGATGGTATCCCAAAAAAGTATCCCAGGTTCTGCGGATTGCCAAGCGTTGTGTACAATTTTGCCCCATAGTTTTTTGGCATCAATAGTTTTGGACAGTATAGGGTTGGGGCTATGGACGGGAAATTTTTGGGTATAGGGCTCACCACTTTCTATGGCTCTCATAAAGTCATCGTCCATTCTAACGGAAACATTGGCTCCGGTTACTTTTCCCTGTTCCATTTTAGCATCAATAAAATCTTCTGCATCTGGATGATTTATGGAAACCGATAACATCAAGGCACCTCTTCTACCATCTTGGGCTACTTCCCTAGTAGTATTGGAATATCTTTCCATAAAGGGTACCAGACCGGTAGATGTCAATGCGGAATTTTTTACCGGTGATTTTTTTGGTCGTATATGGGATAGGTCATGACCAACCCCGCCACGGCGTTTCATTAGTTGTACTTGTTCCTGATCTATTTTTAGGATTCCACCATAAGAATCGGACTTGCCATCAGTTCCAATGACAAAGCAATTGGAAAGGGAAGCAATCTGGAAAGGATTGCCAATTCCGGCCATAGGGCTCCCTTGTGGTACTATATATTTAAAATTTTTGATCAGGTCGAAAACCTCGCCTTCATTTAGGGGATTTGGATATTTTTGTTCTATTCTGGCTACCTCCTTGGCTATCCTGCGATGCATATCGTCCGGAGTTAGCTCATAAATATTACCGTCGGAGTCCTTTAGGGCATATTTGTTTACCCATACCTTGGCCGCAAGGTCATCCCCTTTGAAATATTTTAGAGAAGCATTAACGGCTTCTTCTTGACTGTAGGTCTTTTTGGGCCCTTGCGCAATTTTTGTAGGCATAGAATGGATTTTAATAGTTAGTGCTTTAAAATAAAGACAAAAGTATTAAAAATTTTAGGAAAGAAAATATGATAATTATCATTAAAGTTTGCAATAAAAATGTATTAAATAATTGACAATCAATATTATATATAATTATTAACAATAAAAAGTTAACAAATAAATATTATTTTTTAATAGAACTATTTTTTATGACGTGCATTAGGGCATAGTTGTATACAGTAGAATTTTTGAATTTTTTTTTATAATAGGGGCGTCAATTATGCCTTTAGTGGATATGACTTATTTGGTTTTTAATTTTTGACTACAATTGTTAGGCTTCAATACTCTCTTCTATTATTGGGTATATTTTAATATTAGTGCTATTTGGCAAGGATATTAATATAGTATTTGCGATTTTTGCAGAATGAGAACTTTGGTAATTGGAGATCTACATTCTGGCTTAAAGGCTTTGAAGCAAGTTTTATCCAGGGCAAATGTAACCCCTAGGGACCATCTTGTTTTTTTGGGGGATTATGTGGATGGTTGGAGCGAGGCTGTTAATACCATAAATTTCTTGATGGAACTTAAGGCAACCCATAATTGCACTTATATTAGGGGAAATCACGATGAGCTTTGTAATGATTGGTTGAAAAGTGGGGATCATAACCCACTTTGGTTACAGCACGGAGGGAGTGCTACCCAAGATTCTTATCGCCAAGTTGGGGATGAAACTAAGGCTGCCCATATACAGTTTTTTGATAGTTTGGAAAATTATCTAATAGACACTGAAAATCGCTTGTATATCCATGCAGGATTTACTAACTTAAGGGGTGTTTCCCATGAGTATTTTACCAAAACCTATTATTGGGATAGGACCCTTTGGGAATTGGCACTATCTTTAAATCCATCGTTAACCGAAAAGGATGAGTTATACCCGCAAAGGTTGACGCATTACCGGGAAATTTTTATTGGTCATACCCCGGTAACGAGGATTGGGAGAACCACCCCAAAACATGCGGCCAATATTTGGAATATTGATACAGGAGCGGCCTTTAGGGGCCCATTGACAATTTTGGATGTGGAATCAAAGCAATATTGGCAGAGTGATCCCGTATATTTGTTTTATCCTTCCGAAATGGGAAGAAACTAAAATTAACTGCCTCATGGGGCAGATTTTCAAGATAATTAAGGATATTTACATAAAATTTGAAGAATGTCTAATAAGAACGTTAGAATAGAAGTGATGAAATCCATTGAGGGTAAGGTGGATGGTTTTATAGACCAATACCTTATTCCTATACAGGATATTTGGCAACCCACAGATTTTTTACCCGATACGCAAAGTGAGGGATTTATGGATCATGTAAATCAGATTCGTGAGGAAGCCAAGGAATTAGGGTATGACCTATGGGTTACCTTGGTTGCGGATACCATAACCGAGGAGGCATTGCCTACCTACGAATCTTGGCTTATGGATGTGGAAGGAATAGACCAACATGGTGAAAACAAAAACGGTTGGTCCAAATGGGTACGTCATTGGACGGCTGAGGAAAATAGGCATGGTGATGTGTTGAATAAATATCTCTATTTGGCCGGAAGGGTAAATATGAGGGAGGTGGAAATTACCACACAATATCTGATAGCAGATGGATTCGACATAGGAACGGATAGGGATCCATATAAGAATTTTGTTTATACCTCTTTTCAGGAATTGGCCACTAATATTTCGCATAAAAGAGTAGGTCAAATGTGTAAAAAGGGAGGTAATTCCCTTCTAGGCAAAATGTGTACTATTATTGCTGGAGACGAAATGCGGCACCATTTGGCATATAGGGAATTTGTTAAAGTGATTTTTGAAAATGACCCAAGCCAGATGATGTTGGCCTTTGCCGATATGATGAAGAAAAAAATTGTTATGCCGGCACATTTCCTAAGGGAATCTGGAGGAAGTATTGGAACGGCCTTTGAGAACTTTTCAAATTGTGCCCAAAGACTTGGAGTGTACACAGCTCAGGATTATATAGAGATTTTAAAGAAATTGAATAGCTATTGGGAATTGGATAGTATTAGAAGTCTTAATGATGATGCTGAAAGGGCTAGGGATTATTTAATGAAATTGCCCGAAAGATTGGAGCGAATCGCCACTAGGATGAAATTTCCAGAAGACAACTATAGGTTTAAGTGGGTCCAGGCCAACGGGAGAATGGTGTAACACCATTGGAATCGAATAAAAAATTAAAACTAGTATAATAAAAAAGTGAAGCAATTAATTGCTTCACTTTTTTTATGGGTTTTAGCCGCTTGGCAGATTTTATCGCGATCGGCCTAATAACAAGGTCTTGTAATGGAAAAGGCTATAGCTTGCCCCTTTTGTGTTCTTCTTGCCATTTATGTAATTCTTTCCATTTACCCTCATAGGCCATTTTGGCCTGCATTGGCCAGGAGGCAGGATCGTGAATTTTATATCGGGCTCCCCCACTGTCCAATATCTCTTGACATTTAGCGACTGCTGTTTCCGACAAATCTTTCCAAGTCTTGATGTCAAAGGAATTAAATAATTGCTGTATTTTGGGGCCAATGCCTTCCACAATCTTTAAATCGTCCTTTTTTATTGCTTTGCCAAAGACCGCTTTGGCGGCTTGGGCATTAAAGGGAAGAAGAGCTTCATCTGCGGTAATTGCAGCAACCGGTTTCGAAGTAACTGCCATCTCTACATTTTGCGATAGTTTTTTGTTACACGATGCCAAATCGGCTTCCAGTTTTACGGTTTTGTCCTTTAGTGTTTTTAATTCCGAAGTTTGGTCTATGACTGGGTTTTTTCCTTTACCGATCAAATATCCAAATAATGCGCAGACTATACCCACTACGGCCGGAATTAACCAGCACCAGGTATTCAAGTTTTCCATATAATTTATTAATTAGGGTTAGTTATATTAATTAGGGTATTTTTCTGCTTTTTCTCAATAACCTTACTATTCTTTACAACGACTTCGGAGGTTTCTATGGAAGAAGTATCGTTTGATTCACTAGAGCAGCTATTGCACAACATGATGTTAAAATAGGTTCCAGCAATAATGGCAATTGCTATTCCCAATAAATTGGTTGTTCTTTTCGACATTATTATTGGATGTTCGGGTTAGGCTTAAATATATTAAAAAATTCCCTTAAATGTTAAAAAAAATGTTCTTAAATATTATCTATCAATTGGTTAGCAATATTTGAGGATGTCATTGGAGCAAAATTTATAATCTTATTGGACATAAAGTGTGGGTAAGGTGCTAGTATTTGTTCAAATATTTTTTTTGGCCTTATATAAGGTATTTTGAGGAGTCCTCTTTAGTGTAATTGCCTGAAAACATACCGATTATACAAATTTTAGTACCATCTATATATATTTGCTTTTAAACATGGTATGAAATGTAGACTTTAGTGGAAATATTACAAAGACTTTATTTCTCCCGACTAAGTTCCGGCATTGAAATAGGTCTTTTCAACAAGAATTATTTGAGTTAGTTTGGTTAAACCCGCAGCTATTTCTAATGGACCTATTCGGGGGGAGGGGAAATTTTCAAGTGGCTACGGGTTTATTAATTGCTAAACCTTCAAATGTGAATTTTTTGTTTTGAAGATTTCTAAGGAATTCTTCGGGATATTAATTGGTTAGTTAGTTTAAAACCCGCAATGTACTAGAAATGGACTAGTACATTGCGGGTTTTTTATTGTTCCCTTTTTCTAAAGATCAAACTTTATACCTTGGGCCAGTGGTAATTCTGTGGTATAGTTAATGGTATTGGTCTGCCTTCTCATATAAATTTTCCAGGCATCCGAGCCAGATTCACGACCTCCGCCTGTTTCTTTTTCGCCGCCAAAAGCACCTCCAATTTCCGCGCCCGAAGTACCAATATTTACATTGGCTATTCCGCAATCACTACCTTGAGTTGATAAAAAATGTTCTGCCTCCCTTAGGTTATTGGTCATAATTGCAGAAGATAGCCCCTGAACTACCCCATTTTGAATGGCAATGGCATTTTCAACATCTCCGGAATATTTTAGAAGATATAACACAGGGGCGAAAGTTTCGTGTTGTACAATTTCATAAGTATTGCTGGCCTCTGCAATGGCGGGTTTTACGTAACAGCCACTTTCATATCCTTCTCCCTGCAAAACACCACCTTCAACAATAAGTTTACCTCCTTCTTCCACAACCTTATGAAGCGCTTGCTTATACATCTTTACGGCATCGGTATCTATCAACGGACCCACATGATTCGTTTGGTCTAGTGGATTTCCAATGCGCAATTGCTTATAAGCAGTAACAACAGCTTCTTTCACCTTGTCATAAATAGATTCGTGTATAATAAGTCTACGTGTTGAGGTGCAGCGCTGTCCTGCGGTACCTACAGCCCCAAAAACAGCTCCTATGACCGTCATTTTTATATCCGCGTCAGGGGTAACTATAATAGCGTTGTTGCCTCCTAGTTCTAAAAGTGATTTTCCTAATCGTGCGGCAACTGCTTGAGCCACTATTTTCCCCATGCGTATAGAACCTGTGGCAGATATTAAAGGAATCCTATTGTCATGCGTCATCAATTCTCCTACCTTATAATCACCATTGATCAAGCAGGAAATACCTTCTGGTAGATTATTCTCCTTGAAAACTGCAGCTGCGATATTTTGACATGCCACCCCACAAAGCGGTGTTTTCTCGCTGGGCTTCCATATACAGACATCTCCCGAGATCCATGCCAATGCTGTATTCCATGCCCAAACCGCCACTGGAAAATTAAAGGCCGAAATTATTCCTACAGCTCCTAAAGGATGATATTGTTCGTACATTCTATGGCCAGGCCTTTCGGAATGCATGGTAAGGCCGTGCAATTGTCTGGACAGGCCAACAGCAAAATCACAGATATCTATCATTTCCTGAACTTCTCCCAATCCTTCTTGATAAGATTTTCCCATTTCATAGGAAACCAACTTTCCTAAGGGTTCCTTAAGTTCACGTAGTTTATCACCAAACTGACGGATTATTTCCCCTCTTTGGGGAGCGGGTTTCGTTCTCCATATTTTAAACGCGCTGGTAGCGGAATCCATCACCTTTTCGTAATCTACTGCGCTGGTTGTCCTTACTTTGCCAATTAGAACTCCATCCACAGGGGAATAAGATGCTAATTCCCCACCGGAGGAAAAATTATTGGAACCGGTTGATGTTCCGTTGTTTATAGTTTGTATACCTAATTTTTCCAAGGCTTCCTGGATTCCAAAATCCTGTGCAATTTTTGACATTTATAACTTTTTTAAAGGTTATTGTTATATTATTCAAATTTACAAATTATTGTGATGACTTTGGTATTGGTGGGCACAAATGTTGTCAAAAACGCATTTGGTCTTTTTTAAACTCTAAAAGGTTTTTGAACTCTATTTTGAACTTTAGGCGAATTCCTAAATTAGTATTGCAACTTATTGGTCTTCCTTGGCAACAAACCTTTCATCTACTGGCATTACCGTACCGCAATTATTACAAGTACGTAGCTCCTCAGAACCGTAGAAGGTTTTGAAGTGACCTAAAAAGTCTTTTTCAATGTCATTAAGAGTAAAGTAAACCTCGTGAAGTTTGTGGTTGCAATTGTCACAGAACCAAAGCAAGCCATCCTTAGCATCCATTTCGGCCCTTTTACGTTCTATGACCAGACCAATGGAACCTGCATGTCTTACTGGGGAATGAGGTACTTTGGCCGGATGTAGGTACATGTCCCCTGGACCCAATTGCATGGTTTTTTTTTGTCCGTTTTCTTGAATATGTACTTCAATATTTCCTTCCAACTGATAAAAAAGTTCCTCTGTTTCGTTGTAATGATAATCTTTTCGTGCATTGGGACCGGCAACGACCATTATAATATAGTCTCCTGATTCTGTGTACAGATTTTTATTTCCTACGGGAGGTTTTAACGTCGCCCTATTTTCAGAAATCCATTTATTTAGATTGAAAGGTTGTTTTATGGACATAGCTATATCTTATTTAAATTAAAATCATAAGCCCTGTTTTTTTCTTGATAGGACTTAACAGTGTGCTGTCAATGGGTACCACAAGGATTAATATCAAAAATAAGAAAAGTAAACTGCTTTAAGGAAGACTATCTATAGAAGAGTTGCGTAAAATATAGTTTACCGTCGGAGTTTCGCTTTACACTAACGGCTGTGTGGGTGAATTCCCCTTCCATTGTTTTTCTATGTTCCGAACTGGCCAGCCATTTTTGAAAGGCTTCAACGGCGGAATCATAATCCTTTGCTACATTTTCGGAAACAAAAGAGGCATTTACGGCCTGGGAGATATCTGAGGCCCTTGCGCTAAAATTATCATGATTAATAGAACCTTTAGCTATCATATAGTCCGTATGCTTGTTGGCATACTCATAGGCTACAGCGCTATAATCCAAATCCGAATACCCTAAGGAAATACGATGATCGTTGACAATACCAAGTAATTCCTGCTCAACTTCAACCGCGTTTTGTGCTTCTGTACTATTTGCCGACTCTATAGGTTCCGTACTACAAGAGACTATTACAAATGCGAACAATAGCATTATAAAATAATGCAATTTCGTTTTCATATAATGTTCTATTTGTAAGTAGGAAGAAAAGGAAGAATGGGGAATTCTTGTATTCTTATAATTGGCTTCTCGTGACCAACCTTGTAATATTATAAAAAATTATTGATCACGGAGTCGCATAGTGTGATTTATTCGACGAAATGCATAACGAATTATAATATTGTAATACAAGGATTACTTATAGGTCAACTTTTCAGGGTGTCTTACATAACTAATAGGTTAATCTAAAGAGGAGAAATTGCAATCACAGGCCACGTTATCATAAATTATCTTTTAACAGGCTTAATTCAATTAAAAATATTCCTCAAAAGGAAAAGCTTATATCTTTACAGTACTAAATTGGTTCTTTACATGAAATTAATTGTCCGTACCCTATTATTTCTTTTCCTACTTGGTTGCAACTCCAAAAAAGATGCCGGCAAAAATCCAATTGATAACCTAAATCTTTATCAGGACTTCATAACAGAAGTGTCCCACGGAATAATTTCTGTAAAAGCAGATGTAAGGGTGGTGTTGAACAATCCCGTTGATTCATGGGAAAGTGGACAGGAATTGAATAGCGATTTACTACAAGTTGTCCCTAAGACAAAAGGTAAGGTAGTTGCACTGGACAGTAGAACCATAGCCTTTATTCCGGAAGTTGATTTTATACAGAATAACACTTATGGGTTTACTTTAGATCTGGGGGCCATAATAAATGATGTTCCAAAGGATTTACGCGATTTCAATTTCAGTATAAAAACATTGAAACAACAGTTTAATGTATATACCCAGTCGGTACAATCCTATTCCAAGGATTACCAATATATAGAGGGGCAAATTAAAACTGCGGACCAATTAAGTTTGGAAAGTGCCAAACAATTGTTGGCGGTAAAACAAAAAGGAAAAAGTGTTTCCGTAAAATTCGATTCATCTATTGCCGAAGGCACCCAGTTTCATTTTAAAATTGATAGTATCCTGAGATTTGAAGAGGATACGGAATTGGAGGTTGTATGGGACGGTAAGGTTTTAAAAATAGATAGTTCAGGAAAGAATATAATAAAGATCCCTGGTAAGAGCAATTTCAGTATTCTGGACGTTGACGTGGAAACCGGAGAAAATCAAATTATAAACATCAATTTTTCGGATCCCTTAAAAAAAGGGCAGAACTTTAAGGGCCTGGTGCTGCTGGAAGGGGATAGTAATCCTAAATTCAATGTTGTAGGGAATACCTTAAAAGTATATCCCTCCAAGGAGGTGACCGCCATGCTTCAGCTCGAGGTATTTGAAGGTATTGAAAGTAGTGATGGGTACAAGTTAAAAACAAAGCTCACGGAGAGGATAGCTTTCGAACAAATAAAACCAGAAGTCCGTTTTTTATCCAACGGGACAATTTTACCATCCTCCAATAACCTAAAAATAAATTTTGAAGCTGTAAATCTGAAATCGGTCAACGCAACGGTTTATAAAATATATGAAAGTAATGTTTTGCAGTTTTTACAAGAAAATAATATTAACGGTAACTACAACCTAAAAACGGTGGCTAGGCCCATTGCCACAAAGAAATTGGATTTGGAAGGTAATCTTAATGCCAATAATGGAAAATGGTCGGCACATGCCCTAGATTTAAAATCGCTCATTACTCCTGAAGCAGGCGCTATGTACAGGGTAGAATTTAGTTTTAAACCATCGTATAGCCTTTTTAAATGTGATGACACCAATTTTGAACTGGAAACATCATCCGAAGAGGATTTTGATCAAGAAACAGAAAACAGCTCCTGGGACGGAGTGGAATCCTATTATGAAGATTACTATTTTAACTACGACTGGAACCAACGTGATAACCCCTGCCATACTTCCTATTATTATGAGAAAACAGTAGGGACCAATGTTTTGGCATCGGACTTGGGAGTAACTATAAAACTAGGGGTCAACAAGAGTTATTTTGTAGCGGTCAATGATATTGTGAGTACTGATCCCATAGCCGGGGCCAAGGTAATTTTTTACAATTATCAGCAACAGCCTATCGGCCAAGTAACCACAGAGGTGGATGGTACCACTATTTTTGACTCTGATAATTTGGCATACTTTGCCATAGCGGAGAGCAATGGTCAAAAAACCTATGTTAAACTAAACGATGGCAATGCCCTGTCTGTAAGTAAATTTAATGTTGATGGTGTTGCCCTGCAAAAGGGAATCAAAGGTTACATTTTTGGCGAAAGGGGAGTGTGGCGTCCGGGGGATAAGCTATTTGTTTCTTTTCTATTGAATGACAACGCCAATAAACTTCCTGTAGGGCATCCGGTAAAGTTGGAATTGATAGACCCCTATAACAAGGTGGTGCTCCGCGAAGTTAAGACCAATTCCCTAGACAATTTTTACAACTTTGTTTTAAGTACGGACGAAAATGCCCCTACCGGCAATTGGCTGGTCAAAGTTTCTGTTGGTGGGGCAACCTTTACCAAAACCGTAAAGATTGAAACTATTAAACCCAATCGACTTAAAATAAAAACAGAGTTTGAAGACGAGGTGTTGTCCAGTGGAAAACCTATTAAAGGTTCGTTACAGGTTGCTTGGCTCCATGGTGCAGTGGCTAAAAACCTAAAAGCGGATATTACGGCGAAGTTTAACGTACAGACAACAACTTTTAAAAATTTTCCAGCTTACATTTTTGATGATCCCACAAGGACTTTTGCTACCGAGGACCAAGTAGTTTTTAATAGCAACGTTAATGCCGAAGGCAGGGCATCCTTTTCGTTAAGCCCACAAATTAATAGTCAAGCTCCTGGAATGCTAACGGCGGCATTTATTACCAAGGTATATGAAAACGGGGGTGATTTTAGTACAGACGTCTTTACAAAACAATTTTCGCCCTTTAGTACTTATGTAGGCCTTAATGTACCCAAAGGCGATAAAACAAGGGGAATGTTGCTTACAGATGAGCCCCATAAATTTGAAGTTGTAACGGTGGATGAAAAGGGGATTGCCAAAGCGGTCAATAATCTAAAGGTTGCCATTTATAAAGTTAATTGGAGATGGTGGTGGGAGACTTCTGCAGATAATCTTTCCAATTTTAGCAGCAGTGAGTATCAGGAGAAGGTGTTTGAGCAAAACATTAATACCAATACAAGTGGTAAGGCCTCATTTAATTTTGAACTAAAATATCCTGAATGGGGCCGATATTTGGTTAGGGTAGAGGATCCAATGGGCGGGCATGCTACTGGAAAAACAATTTATGTGGATTGGCCTGGATGGGCGGGGAAATCCATGAAAAATGATCCATCTGCCGCTACAATGTTAATGTTCTCCACAGATAAGGAAGTTTATAAGGTTGAGGAAATGGCTACCGTTACCTTTCCCGGTTCCCAAGGCGGTAGGGCTTTGGTCACCGTTGAAAATGGTAGTGAGGTTCTCCATTCACTCTGGGTAGAATCTGAAAAAGGGGAAACAAAATTTGAGCTACCGATAACTGCATTGTATACCCCAAATGTTTACATTAGTATTAGTTTGCTACAGCCTCATACCTCAACTTTAAACGATTCCCCTATTCGTATGTATGGGGTTGTTCCTATATCGGTGGAAGATCCTTCGACCAAATTGCAGCCCGAAATTTCCATGCCCGATGTTTTAAGGCCGGAAGAAGACATAACGGTCAAGGTACATGAGAAGCAATCCAGGGCCATGACCTATAGTATTGCCATTGTGGACGAAGGATTATTAGATCTAACACGTTATAAAACTCCAAATCCTTGGAACTCTTTTTATGCACGCGAGGCGTTGGGCGTTAAGAGCTGGGATGTTTACGATGATGTAATAGGAGCCTTCGGGGGAAGAATAAACCAGGTTTTCGCAATAGGTGGGGACGGGGAATTGGCGGGAGCCAAAAATAAAAAGGCCAATCGTTTTGAACCTATGGTAGTTTATCTTGGCCCATTTTCCTTAAAGGAAGGAGAAACAAAATCGCATAAAATAGCCATACCCAAATATGTGGGATCCGTCCGCACTATGGTCATAGCAGGAAATGCTGGAAAAGCTGCCTATGGTATCGCAGAAAAAACAACGCCAGTACGAAAACCTCTTATGGTATTGGCTTCCCTACCAAGGAAAATTACCCCTGGGGAAACGGTAACTTTACCAGTTACAGTTTTTGCCATGGAGAACAAGGTAAAGGAAGTGACTTTGAAAATTAAGCCAGATCCTTCCTTTAGCATAGAGGGTAACGACATACAAAAGGTTTCTTTCTCCCAACCAGATGAAAAAATGGCTTATTTTCAGTTAAAAGTAGCCGATTATAGCGGTGTAGGTAAAGTAGTAGTGGAGGCTTCAGGGAATGGTGAAAAGGCATCCTTTGAGGTGTCCATAGATGTGGTAAATCCCAACCCGTTGACCACTGTTACAGAGGAAGTGATTTTGGAAGCCAATAGTAACAGGACCCTAGATCTTAGGACTTTTGGGATTCCAGGAAGTAACATGGCAGAGGTTGAATTATCCACCCTACCACCCATGAATTTTAACGGAAGGATGCAATATTTAATCCAATATCCACATGGATGTTTGGAGCAGACCACCTCCGGTGCCTTTCCCCAATTATATATTGCGGATATCTTTGATATTAGCTCTACCAAGAAAAGAGAGATTCAGCAAAATGTGGAAAGTGCTATAAAGAGAATTGGGAGTTATCAAATGCCAAGTGGAGGTTTCTCCTATTGGCCAGGTCAAAATTCTGCTGATGATTGGAGTTCGTCCTATGTGGGGCACTTTTTATTGGAAGCCGAGAAAAAGGGTTATGTTCTTCCCTTGGGATTTAAAGCTAGCTGGGTAACCTATCAGCAAAATATAGCAAGGCAATGGCGGGCAGGGTCTTCCTTGTCAGATTTGGCGCAGGCATATCGTTTATATACCCTTTCACTTTCTGGAAATGCGGATATTGCTTCCATGAACAGGCTAAGGGAAACTCCCAATTTGTCCAATGAAGGGAAATTCCGTTTGGCGGCCACTTATGCTCTTGTTGGTCAAGAGAGTGTTGCCCAACAGCTGATCAAATCCTCAAATCTTGATTTTACGACCAATAAAAATGATTATTATACCTATGGGTCCCCTGATCGCAATAGGGCCATGGTTTTGGAAACTTTTGTCATTTTAAAAGATAAGATAAAAGCCCAGGAAATGGCCAAGATCTTGGCGCAGCGTTTAAGTAATGAAGAATGGATGAGTACCCAAAGTACTTCCTATTGTCTTTTGGCACTGGCTAAGTTTGCAAATATGATTGGAGGCAAAGGGATTAAGGCCAGTATTTCGGTTAATGGAGGAAATAGCACAATAGATACACAAAAAACTTTGGCCAATATGGGATTGGCAATTAAAACGGGCGCCAATTCGATCAATATAAACAATGTGGGAGACAATTTGCTATACGTGAGTATCATAAATAGTGGTATCCTGGCCGTAGGGGAGGAAAAGGAAATACAACGAAATTTAATTGCCAATATAGTTTTCAAAGGAAGGAATGGTACTAAATTGGACCCCACATCCTTAATGCAGGGAACGGATTTTGTTGCTGAAGTTTCGCTCACCAATACCAAGGCAGATTTGATCAAAAATGTGGCATTGTCAGAAATATTCCCCAGTGGATGGGAAATAGTAAATACCCGATTTACAGATTTTGGGGAATTTGCAGAAAATGAGGTTACTTATACGGATCTGCGCGATGATAGGGCCAATTTTTATTTTGACCTGAAAAAGAATGAAACAAAAATATTCAGGGTATTGTTGAATGCATCTTATTTGGGAAGGTACTATCTGCCAGGGATTCAAGCTGAAGCAATGTACAACAAAGATTACGCTGTGCGGACCAAGGGCCAATGGGTAGAGGTGGTGCAGTAATGTAAACCAGTCCCTTTAAAAATAAACATCAATTTTGCGCAACCATTTTGTGTTTTCTGCATTCTTATTAAAAAATTAAGAAGAGATGAAAAAAAGATTTTGTTTTATGTTAATTGGGACCATTGTAATGGGCAGTTTATTTATGGGCTGTAATACAGATAATTCTGTTGAATGTCCTGCTGATTTTGAGGGAGCACTCACTGAGGAAGAAAACGGTTTAATCGGTACTTGGCAATTAACGGCGATACTTGCGGAAAAAGAAGTGGATATAACCAATGACAACGAAGAAAACCCTAAAAAGGATATTTTTATTCAATATTCGGCCTGTGAAAAGGATGCCGACTATACCTTTGGACCGGGCCGAGCTTATGAATTTTCCCAAGGGGAAAATGCATCCAGTTGTAGTAATAAGGTAAAACTATCTGGCACTTGGAAGCTTTCAGGAGGAACCTTGGGCTTGGTAGGTAGTTGTACTTCCCAAAATTTGCCAGTTGTAGTTAATGCTGACAAATCAGCATATTCCATTACCTCCAATTATAGTATTACAGATGTAAAAGGATTAACAGTGCTAACTGATGTAAAATTCACCTATACCAAAGTAGTTGCAACCCCCTAGTTGGTTTTAAGATTGGGAACTATATCATCCTATGAATACTTTTATTGTGGTGTATCGTAGGATGATTTGTTTATACTCCAATCTTGATAGTGGAGTTTTGATCTTTTTCCAGAGGCGGTTCAGCTTCCAATACTTTATTTTCTTTAAGTACCTTACTAAAAACCAAGGATCCAATTTCCTTTACAGGGGTGTAAAGTTTGGATTCGTCAATAGATTCTTGTTTAACAAACCCTAATTGATTGTTGGTTCTGTCAAAAAAGATCAATAATGCCCCCAATATTACCGCTACTTTTAAGGCCCCAAATATACCTCCCGCTATTTTGTTCAATAATCCAAGCATGGCGAAATCAGCGATTTTGGTCAACAATTTTCCAGCCATATTTACTACAATGACGATTATTATAAAGGTGATCAAAAACGAAGCAGTATTCATATATCGCTCGTCCCAGTCCATATTTTTGGAAAGGTACTCCCCAACAATATATGAAAAGTGAATGGCCCCGTACAAACCGGCCACAAGGGCCACAAGTGATGCCAATTCCACAAACAGGCCATTTTTAATTCCCTTGTAAAGGCCGTAAATTAATAATAGTCCTATAATAATATCCAATACACCCATAACAAGAAGTCTTTTGACAAATATAAAACTTTGATTTGTACCTTTGAATATTTCTATACCGCTTGGGTTACTCAGTATAACATTAGGACTAAATTGCAATAAATATGTCGAGAGATACACTATTAAAAGATCGATGGGAGGTTTTGGTAAAGAAACTATCGTCCCAGTTCGCAGATAACGATCCTTTGGAATTGGATGCTATCATATATTTGGTAGGTGTTCAGGAATTGGGACAGATTCACAAAACCTATAAAAAAGATGAAAAATTGAACCTAATGCATATTGCAATATGTAGGTTGTTGGAACCTTATGGATACTATGAGTTCGATTTTTTTGATGAAGATGGATGGCCACACTATACCATAAAGGAAGAATTGCCTCCACTAAAGGCCGGTGAGCAATCGGTATTAATGAAAGACGCCTTGGTAACCTACTTTTTGGAAAAAGAATATATTTTATAAATATGGAACTTCTAAAACCCTACTATGCCGTAATTTTTACTTCCACCAGAAACGAAGGTGACCATGGCTATAATGAAATGGCTCAACAGATGGATTTATTGGCTAAAGGGCAGAAGGGATTTTTGGGTTTTGAAAGCGCCAGGGAACAAATAGGTATCAGTATAAGTTATTGGGATAGTTTGACCTGCATAGCGGAATGGAAAAGTCAGGCGGATCATTTGTTCGCCCAAAAAAAGGGAAGGGAAGAGTGGTACAAATGGTATAGGGTCCGTATTTGTTTGGTAGAAAGGGAGTATGAATTTGGGAGCAGATAGGAATTCGAATAAGGGAGGAACAAGGTATCTAAAGTTGGAAAGGCTTATAAGACAGCATCCTAAAAAAATACTTTTTCTTTTCTTATTGTTGATTGCCTATTATTTCTGTTTGCCCGGACAATTGTTTAATACACCCAATGCCACAGTTGTCGAGAGTAGGTCAGGGAAACTTTTGGGAGCGCTGATTGCGGAAGATGGTCAATGGAGATTTCCTGCTGTGGATAGTGTGCCCCATAAGTTTGAGACCTGTATTTTAAATTTTGAAGACGCTCATTTTTATTATCACCCTGGCTTTAACCCCGTTTCCATAGCTAAGGCTTTCGCAGCAAATATTGTTGCAGGGAAAGCGGTCAGAGGAGGAAGTACCCTTACGCAACAGGTGATACGTCTTTCTCGTAACCACCAAAAACGATCTTATTGGGAAAAAATCAAGGAATTGGTTCTGGCCACTAGATTAGAATTTAGATCTTCCAAAAAAGACATTTTAAAATTATATTCCAGCCATGCTCCTTTTGGTGGAAATGTGGTAGGGCTAGAGGTGGCCGCTTGGCGATATTTTGGGACGGAGCCAACGCAATTATCCTGGGCGGAAGCAGCTACTTTAGCAGTTTTGCCCAATGCTCCAAGTTTGATATATCCTGGAAAAAATCAAATTAAATTGCTCAATAAGAGAAACAATCTGCTTCAAAAATTGTTGCAAAAACATCATATTGATAGTACCACTTATCAACTTTCGTTACTTGAAGAACTACCTAAAAAGCCATTTCCATTACCCGATACGGCCCATCATTTAGTACAGTATTTGTCAAAAAAGGGCAAGGGAAAAAGAATTTTGACCCATTTGGATGAAAAACTTCAGGTTAATGTAAACGCTATTGTTCAGAAGCATTATAATACCTTGAAACAGAATCAGGTCTATAATGCGGCTATTCTGGTTATGGAAGTAAGGACCCGCAAGGTACTAGCCTATGTCGGCAATACACCAACGGATAAAGATCATGAGAAGGATGTGGATATGGTGCAGGCCAATCGCAGTAGTGGGAGCGTTTTAAAACCGTTATTGTATGCCGCCATGATGGATGCAGGCGAATTGTTGCCCCAAATGTTGGTGCCCGATGTTCCTACACAAATAGCGGGTTATACTCCTGAAAATTTTAGCGAAAGTTATAGTGGCGCCATTGAGGTGGATAAGGCATTGGCAAAGTCGCTCAATATTCCAGCAGTACGTTTGTTGCAATCTTATGGTCTGGAAAAATTTAGGGATCAGTTGGATCTATTCAAATTAAGGGGACTTAACAGGTCTGCGGATCATTATGGACTTACATTAATTCTGGGAGGTGCTGAAACCAATTTATGGGATTTGTGCAAGACCTATGCCTCCTTGGCATCAACAGTAAACCATTTTAATGAAACCTCTAGCGAGTATTATTCAAAGGAATTTGTGGCGCCAATTGTAAGAGCGGATTCCACAGTTGCTTTTGGGACCAAATCCACGGTGAAAACTATTTTTGATGCGGCAAGTATCTATCTCACTTTTGAGGCAATGAAAAAAGTTAACAGACCAGAGGGAAGTGAATCTTGGCAGTTTTTTGATTCTTCCAAACAAATTGCCTGGAAAACAGGCACCAGTTTTGGAAACAAGGATGCGTGGGCCATAGGGGCTACCAAGGAATATGTGGTTGGGGTATGGGCTGGCAATGCGGATGGGGAAGGAAGACCAAACGTAACAGGACTCACCAGCGCAGCACCAATTTTATTCGATGTTTTTGATGTTTTGCCACAATCGCCCTGGTTTCAAAAACCTGAGGATGAGTTTACTGAAATTAAAGTATGCTCGGACAGCGGTTTCTTAGCTACAGAAATATGCCCCTATGAAATTATATCAATCCCCAACAAAAAAAATTATGTAAAAGCCTGCCCGTATCATCAATTGGTCCATATAAATCCTCAAAATCTTTTAAGGGTTAATTCTTCCTGTGCGGACCTGTCCAAAACATCAAGCCAATCATGGTTCGTACTTCCTCCATTAATGGAATTCTATTTTAAAAAGGGTCATCCAACCTATAAGACCCTACCGTCTTTTCAAGATAATTGCCAGCATACCAATACTGCGGTAATGGAGTTTATTTATCCAAGGAACGGAAGTAGAATAACGCTACCCAAAAATTTTGAAGGTAAAAAGAACGAATTGATAGTTAAGTTGGCCCATGCGAAACCTGAAACACCGGTTTATTGGTATTTGGATGAAAAATTTATTGGGCAAACCATGGACTATCATGAAAAGGGATTGATTCCTGAATTAGGAAATCATAGAATTACTGTGGTTGATGCTTTGGGGAATGAAGTTGTTATTATAATAACAATAGAGTAATAATTGTCCTTTGAATTAGGCGTATAATCAATTACCTTTAAAGACATTAGTTGAAGTAAATTACTTTTAGCCCGTTACAAACCGATACCTTAAAAAGATGACAAAAAATATTCGATTTTCTAATTTGGATAGGAAAAAAACTGTTGCCAAACTAACAGAAGAGCTCTTTGATCTGGTAGTAATCGGCGGTGGAATTACGGGTGGTGGCATTGCCTTGGATGCTGCTTCGAGAGGTTTAAAGGTGGCCTTGGTCGAAAAAAATGATTTTGCTTCAGGAACCAGTAGCAAGTCAACAAAATTGATACACGGGGGCTTGCGTTATTTAAAGCAATTTGATTTCTGGCTAGTTAAGGAGGTAGGTTCGGAAAGGGCCATTGTACATAATTTGGCGCCACATTTGGTGCTGCCGGAGAAAATGTTGTTACCATTGATAGAAAATGGTTCTTATGGTAAGTGGCTCACCTCTATTGGTTTAAAGGTGTATGATATTTTAGCCCAGGTAACCGGTGATGACAAACGTAAAATGTTGGAGAAAAAGGAGGCCTTAAAATTAGAGCCTTTATTGCCTAAAAAGATTTTGAAAGGTGCGGGCTATTATGCGGAATATAGGACAGATGATGCTCGACTAACCATGGAGACTATAAAAACGAGTCTGCACCACGGTGCCATGGCCCTAAACTATGCGGAGGTAAAGGATTTTATTTATGAGGAGGATTTGGTTGCGGGGGTTAAGGTTAAGGATACGGTCTCGGATAGTGAATTTTTAATAAGGTCGAAATATGTAATTAGTGCCGCTGGACCTTGGGTAGATGACCTGAGGGGAATTAATAATTCCAAAAAGGGAAAGAGACTGCATCTTACCAAAGGGGTGCATTTGGTATTTCCTTATGAAAAATTGCCCATTAAGCAATCCGTATATTTTGATATCCCCGATGGCCGAATGATGTTTGCTATCCCGAGGGGTAAGATTACTTATATTGGGACAACGGACACAAATTTCAATGAGAATAAGGATGACGTAAAAACCGATGTGGCCGATGCCATTTATTTAATATCGGCCGTAAATAATATGTTTCCGAAGATAAATCTGGAAATGGAAGATATCATTTCTTCATGGGCAGGACTACGCCCACTTATACACGAAGAAGGTAAATCGGCCTCTGAACTATCCCGAAAAGATGAAATTTTCACTTCGGATACGGGCCTAATAAGCATTGCTGGAGGTAAACTTACGGGTTATCGCAAAATGGCGGAGCGAGTGGTGAACAGAGTGGCCAAAAAGCTGGAAGAAGATTATGAGGTTGTGGTTAAACCTTCGGATACCGAAAATATTCCATTATGTGGTAACGAATTTAAAAAGTATAAATACGTTAAGAAATATATTACCGAAATCCATGAAAGATTAACTCCTGAGGGATTTTCACAATATGACGCATGGTATTTGGTCACCAATTACGGGAAACAAACCGAAACCATTTTGAAGTACTATGCCAAGCAAAAGGATAATGATCATGAGTTGGGTATGGCCAAGGCGGAATTGAAGTTTGCCATTGAAAATGAAATGGTACAAACACCTATGGATTTCTTTATACGCAGAACTGGAAGATTATATTTTGATATTGATAGTATTAGAAAATTAATGGAACCCTTATTGGCCGAATTTAAAATTATTTTTAAACTGGAGGATGAGGTCATTAATTCCTATAGGGCCACCTTGGAGGAACAAATGGAAGTGCACTCCAATTTTTCACTACATAGAATTTAGGAAGTGAAATTACAGAAATTGGCTCTTGATGCTGTTGAATTAATATTTAAAGATTAATCCAGCTTGTCAGTCAGTTCCTTAAATACTTTTTTCGGACTTTTATTTTCATAAAGGACCTCGTACACAGCATTTAAAATAGGAGTTTTTGATTTTTTCTTGTGTTTGGATACAATTAAATGGGCGCTATTGGTGGCATAATATCCCTCGGCCACCATTTTCATTTCCATCATGGCACTTTTTACGGTATACCCCTTGCCGATCATATTGCCGAACATTCGGTTACGGCTAAAAACGGAATAGCCGGTTACCAAAAGATCTCCTAAATAGGCAGAGTCGTTTATGTTGCGTTTCATTTTGTGTACCCGTTTAATAAACCGCTTCATCTCTCTTATGGAGTTGCTCATTAGCACACTTTGAAAATTATCGCCGTAGCCCAGTCCGTGGGCAATACCGGCAGCAATGGCATAAATATTCTTTAGCATGGCCGCATATTCGGTCCCAATAATATCGTCAGATATTTTAGTTTTTATATAGTCACTGCTCAAGTGGTTGGCCACTAGTTTGGCTTTTTCGGTATCTGCGCAGGCTATGGTTAAATAAGAAAGGCGTTCCAAAGCCACTTCTTCGGCATGGCATGGCCCTGTGATGACCCCAATGTTTTCAAAAGGAATGTGATAATTAACATGGAAATGTTCCCCAACGATTAAACTGGATTCCGGTACAATACCTTTGATGGCAGAAAAAATAATTTTGTCCTTGATATCAACCGTCAGTTGCTTCAATTCGTTCTCCAAAAAAGCCGAGGGAATGGCAAATATAAGTACATCGGCATCGGCAACGGCCTCGTTTATGTTGTTCGTAAGGTTTAATTGCTCCGTTTTAAATTCTACCGAACTGAGGTAATTGGGATTATGCCTCTGGGTTCTAATATGTTCTATAGCATCTGTATTGCGCATATACCAATTTACTACATCGGCATTTTCTGTTAGCATCTTAACAATGGCAGTCGCCCAACTTCCTCCACCCAACATGGCAAATTTTATATTGCTTTTCATGTATTTAATAATTTTGTATTAACCTTAAAATGAACTTAATAAAAATTTTGTGCATAGATCAACCACTTCGATTTTTAAGAAAAACTTTAATTATTTAAGCTAGTAAGCTAAAAAATAGTTTTATTTATGCTCATTGCATTCTGTATAATTTCTTGTTGTGTCCATTATCCAAAAATATAGGTATCGGACTATAAAAAGGCATCAATGCCCTGTATTTAGTACTGTTCTAATTTAGAAGAGCGCATTGTTCAATGAAATCCTTGGCAATGTAGGACTGTTTTTTGGAGTTTCAAAACAAGAATTCAATACCCGTGTCTTTATGTTTTAAGCTTTGCTAGCTAAGCAGATTTTCAGTTCCTTGGGTATTACCTTATTATGGTTTAACCAATTAATTGATTCCGAGAATTGCCCGAAGTTCAAAAATGATGGCAAAAGAACCATGTTTAATTCCTCCGTAGACCCCAACGGGCTGCATTTCAACGACATTTTATGGGATTATCTAGGGGAGTATTCCCTATTTGACGTTTATAACGATGAAACGCTCAAAACTTTAACACTGGATTACGAATTCATGGACAATGAATACTTTGAATCGTACGTTATTAATGTTAGTACAAAAGAGTAGTACCTACGAATATTGGAACTGTTTTTAAGTACAGTAAAAAGGGGTTTTTCACCTATTTGAAATTTGGAAAACCCAATTGGGGAATACAAGTATGCAAACCGAAAAGGGGACCATATAAGTGGTCCGAAAAAAAATATAATTATTACCGTAAGGTTTTACGGTACCGATATAAAGAAGTTTTTGGTTGGTTATTTAGTTAAAGACCGCCTTGGAGTAATTGCCCAAGGTGGTTTTTTATTTTCCAGATTTCCAAAGTATTCCAAAAGACTTGTTCCAAATACCATTGGTAATGTAAACAGATTTTTTTTAATTAAGTGACCTGAATTAAGGACTTGGTCGTAAAGTTTACAAATAACATAGAAGGTATAATAAATTATCCTTTAAAAAATCAATAAAAGTCCATAGTCAAAACAGGCAAAATATGATTTTTTTACAACCAATTAATACAGCTTTGATGCTGCTAATTTGTTGTAAATCTCACATTTAGGCATATTGTAACCCTTAAAACAAGAAAATCCACTACTTTTGCGCCCTTAAAAACAAAGACGTGAAGAAGTATTTAAATCTATTCGATTTTAAACAGAAAGTAGATTATAAGACGGAGATACTATCCGGTTTAACTGTAGCCCTCGCTTTGGTTCCCGAGGCAATAGCTTTTGCCTTGATTCCTGGGTTTTCACCGTTAACAGGATTATATGCAGCCTTTGTATTGGCCTTGGTAACTTCTATTTTAGGTGGTAGACCAGGAATGATTTCTGGTGCTACAGGTGCCGTGGCAGTGATATTTATTGGGTTGATATTAGAACTAAAGAATACCTTTCCTGGAATCACTCCTGAAACTATTCTAAATTATGTATTTGCCACCGTTATCATTGCTGGGCTTTTACAAATAATGGCGGGAGTTTTAAGATTGGGTAAATTCATACGATTAGTACCGCATCCTGTAATGTTTGGATTTGTTAATGGTCTGGCCATTATTATTTTTATGGCCCAGTTCCCTAATTTTTATGTAAAGGGAACTAATGATCTGTTATCCGGACCGGCATTTTGGACTATGCTGGGGCTAACGCTTTTAACCATGTTGATCATTTGGGGCTTGCCCAAATTAACCAAGGCAGTACCTTCTTCCTTATTGGCCATCGTAGTAGTATCTGGCCTGGTGCTAGGTTTTGGGATAGACACGCTCACAGTGGCCGATACCATGGCCGAAGGGCAGAGTATTAGTGGAGGATTTCCACCTTTATCCATACCCAATATCCCTTTTACACTGGAAACATTCAAAATTATTTTTCCTTTTGCGGCGATAGTGGCCGGAGTTGGTTTAATAGAGAGCTTGCTTACCTTGAATATTATAGATGAAATTACCGATACTCGCGGAAGCGGAAACAAAGAATGTATAGCTCAGGGAACAGCGAATATCTTCTCAGGATTTTTGTCGGGGATGGGTGGTTGTGCTATGATCGGACAAAGTTTGATAAATACTTCTGCCGGGGCTAGAGCCCGGTTATCTGGGATTACGGCAGCCGTAATGTTGTTGGTGTTTATAATGTTCGGATCTAATTTAATTGAACAATTGCCAATGGCCGCATTGGTTGGGCTTATGTTTATGGTGGCCATTGGAACTTTTGAATGGGCCAGTTTTAAGACTTTTAGAAAAATGCCTTCTTCTGATGTGGTTGTTATGGTGCTCGTTACCTTGATTACAGCCATTACCCACAATTTGGCCGTTGCCGTTTTGTTTGGGGTAATTATTTCCGCCTTGGCCTATTCTTGGGAAAATGCAAAACGTATTAGGGCCAGAAAGACCACTGATGAAAACGGCGTTAAACATTATGAAATCTATGGACCCTTATTTTTTGGATCTACTACCGCTTTTGCTGAGAAATTTGATATACAGAACGATCCCAAAGAAGTAATTATCGATTTTAAGGAAAGTAGGGTGGCAGATATGTCCGGAATTGAGGCCTTGAACAAATTAACCGAACGTTATGCCAAGCTAGGTAAAAAAGTTCATCTAAAACATTTAAGTCGTGACTGTATACGGTTGTTGGAGAATGCCGATGAAATTATAGATGTAAATGTAATCGAGGACCCAACCTATAAAGTTGTTGTGGATAAGGTGTAATTTTATCCTCAATCTATACTTAGAATATCACAGAAAAGGAAAAGCGTTTACATCAACCGGAAAGTTGCTGTAAACGCTTTTTGATATGTAGTATTGGATTACTATAAAGTCCTTAAATACTCAGCTACTGCACGCGCATCATCTTCAGAAAGATTCTGGTTCAACATAACCGCATTATTATACTCTTTTAACAAGGCTTTTGCTATAGGATCTTCCTTAAGCATACCATCAGGGTTCATTATCATATTCATTACCCATTCTGGACTTCTCCTCTCAAAAACACCCTTTAGGGCAGGACCAATTAAACGTTGCTCGGCCATATGGCAGGCCACGCAAATGGTACTAAAGGTTTTTTGACCTTTTGCAGCCAGTTCGGTATCTATGGCATCTGCAAAATTTACGGATTTAATAGGACCAACACCTTTGTTGTTCATGTCTACAGGTATGCCCTCACTTACAGGCTCCGCTTTAACTTCTTTTTTGGCTCGGTTCATTTCAAAACCTTCCTTCTTTTCTTCTTTTTTTTCGCCGCAGCTAAGAATCAATCCAGCTAAGGCCAAAGGGATAAATAATTTTCTCATCGTTTTAGTATATTATTTCACGAATATAGCAAATAGATTATTTTAATGTAATTCTTCAATGAATTTTAATGCTCTTTTTTCGGTATAGGTGATGTTTTTTTTGTCATAAAACCCCACATGACCTCCATATAAAGGCTGTTCAAATTGTATGGATCTATTTTGTTCGGCTTCCTTGGATGGGTAACACTGTTCCCCTAAAAAAGAATCATTTTTGGCGTTTATAATAAGTGTAGGTGTCTTAATGGAATGTAGAAATTGGAGCGAACTGGATTTTTGGTAATAATCCATAGCGTTATTAAATCCATGTGCCCTACTGGTATAGATGTCATCAAAATCCTTTAAGGTGTTTATGTTGGCAATATCCGTATCGCTTATCATATTTGGGAACAGCATTTGTTTGGCCCTTAGTTTCTCCACAAGACGTTTTTTAAACCGGTGGGCGTATAATATATTTTTTGGTTTCAAAAGTTCTAACAAGGAACTCTGTAAATTAACAGGTGCCGATACTGCAATAGCCCCTTTTATTTCTTTGGGCAGCGATCTGCCTTCTCCCAAATACTTTAAAGTCATGTTGCCACCTAAACTAAATCCCTTTATATAAATCCGCCTATATTTTTTTTCTTTTAGAATATGCTTTATTACCGTGTCCAAATCTTCCGTGGCTCCGGAATGATAGGATCGGAAAAGTCGATTGGTTTCACCGCTGCATCCTCTGTAATTAACTGCACAGGCATCAATACCATTAGCATTTAAATGCTTGGCACTTCCGGTAATATAAGGGCGTTGTGCATTGCCCTCCAGGCCGTGTAAAAGTATTACTAATTGGGTAGATGCCCTGTCCGCATAGCTCCAGTCCAAATCCATAAAATCCCCATCGCTAAGTTCCATTCGTTCCCGTTCTTGGGAAAGACCATTTACCTTGCGCACCACCCCTGAATAAATAGTGGATATATGTCCACTTCGAAATGGGAAAGGTGGGTTGTAATGGGAGGGAATAATAGGCATAAGGAGAATTCTATAAATGAATTGTAGCTGTGTTAAAAGCGGTTAACAAGATAGGTTAATCCGAGAAGTTTAAAAAATGGAAAAAACAGCCCCTCATAAGAAAGCTATTAGGTAGGTCTAGATTTTGGAATTTGTCAATATTATTTATTGAATTCTATTCAATTCACGATTAATGTTTGTAATTTAAAGGAATTAGTCAATTAATCAGTTGAAGTTTCAACATATTTTTATATTTTCGTTAACGTTAACGAAAATTAATTATCTAAAATTATGGCTAATAGAAAATCGACCAGCTTGTGCTTGGTATTGCTCCTTCATTTTACATTCTTCTTTACTTCTGCCCAGGATGGTTGGGAAACCCTGTTTAATGGAAAGGACTTCTCCAATTTTGAACAATTGAACGGAAACGCAAAATACAAGATTGAAAAGGGGGAAATGATTGGAACTTCTAAATTAAATACACCAAATAGTTTTATGGCCACTAAAAGGGCATATGGAGATTTTATTTTGGAATTCGATGTTTTTGTGGAAAATGGACTCAATTCTGGAGTTCAATTTAGAAGTTTGAGCCTTCCTGAATATATGGACGGAAGGGTGCATGGTTACCAATGTGAAATTGAAACCAGTGATAGGAAATGGGCTGGTGGGGTCTATGATGAGGCCAGAAGAGGATGGCTATACCCGCTTTCCAGAAACACAAAAGGCCAAAATGCTTTTAAACCTGGAGAATGGAACCATTACAGAATAGAGGCTATTGGCCAAAATATACGGACATGGATCAATGGGATCCAATGTGCCAACTTAGTTGATGATCTTACCGAAAAAGGATTTATAGCATTTCAGGTTCATTCTATCCACGACGAAAGTTTGGAGGGCAAAATAGTGAAATGGAAGAACATTAGGATCAAAACCTCCGATTTGGAAAAAGAGCGCAATCAGGTTGCTTTGTATGCACCTGAAATAAGCTATTTACCAAATCAGCTGACCCCAAATGAAGTTAGAAAAGGCTGGCGATTATTATGGGACGGCAAAACATCGGAAGGATGGAGAGGTGCCAAGCTGAATACGTTTCCAGAGAAAGGCTGGAATATGGAAGACGGGACACTTAGTGTTCTATCATCCGATGGTGCCGAATCCAGGAATGGTGGGGACATTGTAACCACATCGGCATTTAGCAATTTTGAGTTAAGTGTTGATTTTAAATTGACCAAAGGGGCCAATAGCGGGATTAAATATTTTGTTGATCCAGGTCTTAATATGGGCGAAGGTTCGGCCATAGGTCTGGAATTTCAGGTGTTGGATGACAAAGAACATCCAGATGCTAAAATGGGAAAAAATGGCAATAGGACCGTAGGGTCATTATACGATTTGATTCGGGCAGAGAACTTTGAAAATTCCAGGGGTAAGAACTTTAATGGGGTGGACAAATGGAACAATGCCCGCATTGTTGTCAAGGACGGCCATGTTGAGCATTGGCTAAATAATGTGAAGGTTGTGGAATTTGATAGGTTTAGCCAGACATTTAAGGCATTGGTTGAAAAAAGTAAGTATGAGAAATGGGAAAATTTTGGGACTATACCAGAGGGCAGAATCCTGTTGCAGGACCACGGGGATAATGTTTCTTTTAGAAGTATAAAAGTACGGGAATTTTAAATTAGGTTTAATTTTAAAATATAGATCATGAGCGAAGGACGTAGAAATTTTATTAAGAAAACGGCATTGGCCTCGGGGGGAATAGCCTTGGGTGTCAATTCAATGAGTGCCAAGAGCTATAACAAGATCATTGGTGCCAATGATCGGGTTAGGGTAGGTATTGCAGGGTTTTCAAATAGGGCAAAAGGGGCCCTGATCCCGGCATTTTTGGGCCATCATAAAAAACAAAATTTTGAAATTGTAGGGGTTTCTGATATATGGAACCGTAGAAGGGACGAAGGAGCGGCTTTCCTTAAAGAGAAGACTGGGGAAAAGGTCAAGGTATGGAGAAACCATGATGAAATGTATGACGAGAATAAAATAGATGCGGTTATAATCTCCACTCCGGATTTTCAACATGCACTGCACACGGTACAGGCGGCCAATGCCAAAAAGGATATTTATGTGGAAAAACCGTTTGCCGAAACCATGGATGATGCAAGGGTAGGTAAAAAAGCTGTTCAGGACTCGGGAATTGTTTTTCAAATTGGTTCCCAAAGACGTAGTGGAAAAAACTACCACGCGGCCAACGATTATATTAAATCGGGAAAATTTGGCGATATAGTAATGGTTGAAATGAGTTGGAACGTTAATCAACCGGATAGATGGCGTTTGCCTCAGCTTACCAGTGAAATTAAGGAATCGGATACCGATTGGAAACGTTATTTGTTGAATAGGCCTTATGAAGCTTGGGACCCAAGAAAGTATTTGGAATATAGATTGTTTTGGCCCTTTTCTTCTGGGATTCCGGGGCAATGGATGTCCCACCAGATTGATACGGTACACTGGTTTACAGGCTTGAACCATCCAAGAAGTGTTGCTGCAAATGGTGGAATTTATCTTTGGAAAGACGGTAGAAAAAATTATGATACTATGACAGCAGTATTCGATTATGGCCCATTGGACGATATGTCTAAAGGTTTCCAAGTGGTATACTCCTCTAGATTTACCAATTCTGCCGGGGGTACCAAGGAAATTTATTATTCCAATGGCGGCGAATTAAATTTGGACACCAATAAGGTGAGTCCCAACGGAGGATTGAATGCTTCCTATGCCAATAAAATGGGTATGGAAGCGAATCAATTGCAGGAATTCGATCTGTCGAAAAATGCAACACAGGTGGTTACCTCTGCCGATACTGGCGCCGATGATATGACCTCCTTGCATATGTTGAATTGGATGGAATGTGTTAGGAGTCGCAAAGAAACAAACGGAACTATTGACGCGGCATATAATCATTCCATTGCAAACATAATGACAACTGCAGCGCTGAGGACTGGATTGAAATCCACTTTTGATGAAAAGGCTCAAAATGTTTTGGCTGGAGACAAAGTGTTCAAATATTGATTAGTTGATATTGAATAGTATAATAAAATAGATATGGGTCCTAATGACCATTACCTTGATGTGTATGTAAGGAAAAGATTGATAGGACCCATATTATAGAATCAGCCCTGAATAAACCGAGTAGTTAATTAGAAGGCATGAGTGGCTCAATGTTAGGAATTTGTATGCCTGTGGTTGGTGATTGTAAAGGTCAGCAACCGGTATTCTACCTTGTATTACGGTACATGCATAGAAAGAAGTGAAAATACATTTTAGAAATTTACTTTTGGGCAGGCAATAGAGAGTTACAAATTGTAATTTTGCCGTTGTTTTTTTGCCTTTTTATAATTAATCATAGATATCCCCTGTATATGGACAGCCTTATTGGAATTAAGCAAATTGCCAAGTTGGCCAATGTTTCAATTGGAACCGTGGATAGGGTGTTGCATAATAGGGAAGGGGTTTCCAAGGCAACTCGTGAAAAGATAAAGGCCATAATAAAGGAAACCGGATATAAAAAAAATACGATGGCTAGTCGCCTTAATTTGGCGGCACGTAAGAAATTAAAAATTGCGGTGCTTATTCCTGAAGTTTCCAAGAACTGGAGTTATTGGGATCTCCCCAAAAAAGGAATCGACAAGGCTGTGGACGAATTGAGTGATATGGGCATCTTGGTTTCTTACTATTACTTCGTAGATCCCTTTTCCTTTATGAAAATGGGCGATGATATTTTGAATAAAAAATATGACGCCGTGGTTACAGTTCCATTTTTTATGGTGGAGAGCAATAATTTTTTAAGTAAGGCCAAAGGAGATAATATCCCTGTGGTTTTTTTGGATACTGAAGTCAAGCTGGACTATCCTACTTATTTTATTCGTCAAAACTCTCATATAGCGGGCAAAGTGGCTGGAAGGCTACTACATGGCCTGGTTGGTAACGACGGACTTTATTTTGTTGTGAATATAGTTACCGAAAGGGGCTTACATGCCAATAATCAGCAACGGGAAAATGGGTTCAGGGAATTTTTTAGAACAAATTTCAAGGATAGTCACATTTCTATTATGATCATTAATCATCCTATAGATAGACCTTTTGAGATCAATTCCGAAATTGAAAGCTGGTTTAAGGATCAAAGACCAAAGGGCATTTTTGTGACAAATGCACGGTCTTACCTAATTCCGGATATTCTCAAGGCCAATAGTGTTTCCAATGTATCAGTCGTTGGTTTTGATTTACACGAAGACAATATTAAATGCCTGAAGAATAATGAAATTAATTTTTTGATAAATCAAAAACCAGAATTCCAGGGATATACCGCTATTAAGGGATTGTTTAAATTCCTTACGGAACAGGATTCCTCGGATTTAAATATGGATGTCCCCGTAGAAATAATTGTGCAGGAAAATTGCGAATCTTTTTAAACTCTTATTAAAAGATCACCTTCAGTTATTTTAGACTCACCGCCATCATTTCAAAAAAAAGGCCCCCATTATTGAATGGAGGCCCTAAACAAACTAATATAAAAAACAACTGTAAATGATTATTGTGGATATCCCGGATTTTGCGGATAACCTCCCAAGGTCCGGTCTATTTGTTCCTGTGGAATTGGTCTTAATACATGGTAATCCTGAATATTGGGCGCAGCAGTAGGATTATATAACCTAGTACGTTCTACCAACTTTCCGGTCCTGGTCAAATCCCACCAGCGCCATCCTTCACCTATTAATTCACGTGCACGCTCATCTAGAATAAAATCTATATCAACATCACCTGCAGTAATTTGAATTGTGGCCTCTTGTCCTGGAACTGCTGACCTTACCCGCACAAAATTAATGTCATCGGCGGCATCGGGAGTATTATTTTGCTTTAATCGCGCTTCGGCGCGCAATAAGTATGCATCAGCCAAACGCATTAAAATAAAATCGCGTTGCCCTTGCTCTTTCTGACGATCGGGTCTAGTAGGATCGATCCATTTGTTCATGGAAGGGAACAAACGTTCTGAATATTCGTCGTTTGTTATAGTAATATAGGGCTTCGTGTCCTGTCTAGATTGTGGCCAATCAATGTCTTTTCCAGGTCCAGGAATGAAAATAGCAGTATCGCCAATTGCTAATGCCGCCCTTGCCGGTTCACCATTATCCGGGTTAGCCGGTGTGGCAGGTTCATTTTTGTTTGCATACCATACATGTTTAAATGATTTGTCATAACGCGTATCTATATCCCTATCCCATAGACTTAGTGTAAAATTGGTAGGTCTAAATCTTTTCCAAGGTCTTCCATTCTCAGTATCCCGGGTCATACCACGACGTACATCGTATTCCTGTAAGAAATAAAGGTGCCCTCTATGTCCGTAGGAATCGATTCCACTATCAACTTGTGATTTTGCATTAGGAACAACAAAGACCATTTCACTGTTTTCTTGGTTGCTAATATCCCATAAATCAGCAAAATCGTCCAAAAGTGAAAAACCATAATTGTTGATTACATTACTGAACAATGTTTCGGATCTTGAAGCGTCGCTTCCATCAGCAAATGATGTATAGCTTCGAGTTAATAGTGCTTTTCCCAATAAAAACTCTGCCGCAGCCTTTGTGGCACGACCGTAATCGGATTGTGTATTGGGTAAAGTTCCAATAGCAAACTCGAGGTCAGGAATAATTGCCTGATTATAGATTTCCGCTTGAGAAGTTCTATTTGCTTCCACTTCTATGCCTTCTGTTTCCTCTAGACTAAGATGTGCATCCCCATAAGTGGTCACAATATTAAAGTAATAAAGCGCCCTTAGAAAACGTACTTCCGCTAAGCGCGAAGTTTTTTCCGCTTCATCCATTTCTATCACGGTTGAACGGTTTATAACGCCATTGGCTTGGTTGATTCCTCTATACCAAGTGGCCCAGGCATCTCTCACCATTGAAGATGAGGCGTTCAAACTGGTGTCATAGAAATTAAAAAATTTATGGCTACCATCCGCTCCATTATTGTAGGTATCCGTTCCAAAGACCGTCATTGTAAAGCCGATCTCTTGTCCATAAAAAGGTTTTAAAAAGGAGTATGTGGCATTCACGGCATCTTGAAAACCTTTTTCAGTGGTGTAATAAGAAGCAGCCGAAACGTCTGTCACAAGCTCTTCTTCTAAGGAATTATCGCACGAATTGATTAATAACCCCAAGGTCAAAAACCAAATACAATATATTTTTCTTTTCATAATATTTTGAATTATCATTTTAATCTGATTTTTAATCTCCTTAAAACCTAGCGCTCAAGGTCAATGAATACATTTTACTACTTGGCACTATTCCAGATCCCAAAGAACCTGCATCTTCGGAAACTTCAGGGTCAAAAGTTTCATAATCGGTAATGAACCACAGGTTTTGACCTGCTATTGATAGTTTTAATTCTTCCATACCCAGTTTGTCAACAAGAGAATTTGGAAGTTTATAGCTCAAAGACACGTTTCTTAATTTAATAAAACTGCCATCAAAATATCGCAAAGTAGATCCGTTTCTAGGACTCTCTTGATTTTCGTTGGGCCTTGGATTTGCATTTGACGGATTATCTATGGTCCAGTAATCAACATCAAGGTTGTTGTATCTGGCAAACAATGAGTTATTACCCCCATGGAAGTCTGATTGTATGGTTTGTCCTTGTCGGAAGTAAAAGAAAATACCCAATTCCAAACCTTTATAAGAGAACTTGTTGGTTAAACCACCATAATAATCAGGTGTGTCCGTACCTAAAACCTTACGATCCTCCGGGGTAATAAGACCGTCACCATCCAAATCATTAAGTCGAATCTCTCCAGGTACTTTTTGTTCTTGTGAAGTGGCCAATGCTTCTTCACTGGTTTGGTAAATACCTATTTTTTCGTAGTCATAGAAAACCCTGATCGGCTGACCAATAAACCAATTGTTACCAATATCATCTATCGGCTTGCCATTTTCATCCTTTAAGGCCAATTCAACGATTTCCTCTTTGTAACCGGCAATATTAAAGTCCATTTTCCAAGAGAAGCCCTTAGGATTATCAAAGATATTGGCACTAACTGCAAATTCCAAACCTTGGGTTCGTGTAGCCCCAATATTCTGTAAAATACTGTTGTAGCCCGATGTAAATGGGAGACTTCTATCTAGCAGGATGTCTACCGTATTTGTCCTAAACCAATCGATTGCACCATTGATACGACCATTGAATAATCCATAATCAACACCAATGTCCAAGGTTTTGGAAACTTCCCAACCTAAATCTGGATTTGGAATTTCAGAGAGTGCCCTTCCAAGTGCATTGCCCTCGCCCCAAGCATAAGCTGATGGTGCCAACCTACCGGCAGTTTGATAGGGCGCAACAGAGGTATTACCCACTTCTCCATAAGATGCCCTCAACATTAACTGTGAGACAGACGAATCTTTCATGAAAGATTCTTCGGACAATCTCCAACCTAGTGAAGCCCCGGGAAAATAATTCCATTTGTTTCCTTTGGCCAACCTCGAGGAACCATCTGCCCTGAGTGATGCTTGAAAGAGATATTTTCCCGCAATATCATAATTTAAACGTCCCATAAAAGAGTTCAATGTCCATTCTGTCAATCTAGATTGTGCTAGGCTATTGTCCGCTGAACCTAAATTATAGAATTTCTGTGACTCATAGGGAATACCCGTCACCGATGCAAGAGAGTACTCGGTTTTGGAATTCTGGGTACTTTGTAGCAAGGTTACCTTCAAATTTTGTTTATCCGTAATAGCCTTATCGTATGTCAATAAGTTTTCAATTGTATATGCAAAGTTGTCAGAATGTTCTATAGATGCATCGCCTGGACCACCACGGTTGTCATTGGTTAAACTGCCTCTAAATTGACCTCTTCTACCCAATCGGATATCAGGACCGAATAAAGTTCTCCACTGAAGACCTTCGGCAATATCAATATCTAAAAAAATGGGCGCAAAAATACGTGTCCACTTTCTCTCATCAATATAAGCTCCGTCTTCCAGCTCGTTTAACGGATTTGTTCGAATTCCATCATTAGTAGGCAAAAACAATAGCTCACCATTGGCATCATAAGGAACACCTAACGGATTATTCGCCAATGCTTCACCAATAGTTGCATTAGATCCCCAATTCTGTACGGAATTAGAAATCATAAATGAGGCCCCTATTTTAAAAATTTTGTTGATACGATGATCAATATTTAATCTACCGGTAAATCTTTCATAGTCTTGATTACTGATTATTCCTTGTTCTTTAAAATAACCTATGGAAGAATTAAAGGTGGTGTTCTCGGATCCCCCACTCACCCCTAATTGATGATTGGTCTGGTATCCATTGCCTACAACTAAATCTAGGTAATCCGTTGAACGACCGAGAGATAACGATTCAAGTTCAACAGGATCAAAAAATACGGCTGAATCATCAGGTATCGTACCGTTCCAGGAAGAACGTCGCGCCTCTCTCTTAAGTGCTGCATACTCTTCGCCGTTCATCATATCTACCAATTGTGCTGCGGATGTTAACCCGATTTGACTACTGTAACGTACTTGGGTCTTTCCGACTTTACCGCGGTTCGTGGTAACCAAAACCACACCATTTGCCCCACGAGATCCGTAAACCGCCGTTGCGGCTGCATCTTTTAATATTTGCATTGAAGAAATGTCCTGTGGATTGATATCGGACATGGATTCCGAACCATCAATTAGTGGAATTCCATCCACCACATACAATGGGTCATTCGATGCAGTAATAGAACGTCTTCCCCTTATCCGAACGGTTGAGGTTTGTCCAGGTCTTCCTCCAGATGCCTGGATATCTACCCCTGAGATTTGCCCTTTAACAGCATCTATACTGCTTGAAGTCTGTACAATACCTAATTGTTCGGCATTTACAGACGCTATTGCAGCCGTAACCTCACCCTTCTTTTGGGTACCGTAACCTACAACTACCACTTCATCCAATAAGCTGGAATCAATTTCTAAGGAAACGTTAATGGTAGTTTTACCGTTTACGGCAATTTCTTTTGCTGTAAATCCAACATAACTGAACACCAATACACCGTTGGAGGCAACATTGATGGTATAATTGCCGTCGAAATCTGCTACCGTACCTGTTGTAGTTCCCCTTACAACAATACTTGCACCAGGCAAAGGAATACCTGAATCATCTGTTACCGTACCTCTAACCTGTTGTTGAAATGACAGGTCCGGATCCGTTATGGCATAGGAAGTGCTGAACACTCCTAAACAAGCCAATAGGGATAGCTGCAGAAAGATTTTCTTCCATACAGGCAAACCCTGACGTGAATGAATTACTTCATTAAATTGTTTTTTCATAATTTGAGTTTTGAAGAGTTAGTTAAACATTAAATTTTATTCGTTAACGTTAACGAATATAGTAATATATTTTATACGTGATGCGATTTTTATAAAAATTTAGTGTTAAAAGTTGCAAATGCTTATATAATATAGTATTTAGTTGCATAATTAATATTTATTAACATAATTTAACTTAATATTTTAAGCAATAATTTTAGAGGTGCTTATTGATAAAACCACGGTGGTTATTGAGTTTGCGTAAGAAATTGCGATATGAAAAGGGTGAATTATGGGACAATAATGTTTAGCCTAAATGGTGTTCACTAACCTTTTATGCCAAACCATAATGGAGTCTAAAAAATAGAAATGTTGTAGGGGTATCCGTGGAGTTTGAAATATGAAATGGATAAGTGTGCCCCAAATATAAGAACAGAATATTAAAGGAAATATGGGCAATGATTACTTCGGATAAACCTCCAAGACCTTGACCTGCTCTTCAATGGCCGATTTAAATTCGGACTTTAGATTCGCAACCAACTCTGAAACCGATTCAACGTTATCTATGGTGGTGACGCCCTGACCCGCAGACCAAATTGTTTTCCAAGCTTTGGCCTCCGTATTCAATTCCTTTCCAAAATCGATTTTCCGATCCTTTTTTAAATCTTCTTCCGAAATTCCCGCCGCCTTTAAACTAGCGCCCAAAAAGTTGGCGTGTACGCCAGATATCGATGCGGTATAGACAACATCGCTTGCTCCGGATTCGATGATCATTTTACGATATTCCGCTGTTGCCTGACTTTCTGTGGTGTTTATAAAACGCGTACCCATATAGGCCAAATCCGCACCCATTTGCAAGGCTGAGGCAATATCCCTTCCGGTACTGATACAGCCGGAAAGTAATATGGTTTTGTTGTAGAATTTCTTTACCTCTGCAATTAAGGACATGGGGTTTATGGTACCGGCGTGTCCGCCAGCGCCAGCGGCAACCAGAATTAATCCGTCCACTCCGGCCTCGGCCGCTTTTTCAGCATGCCTTTTTTTAATAATATCATGAAAGACCAGGCCGCCATAACCATGAATGGCATTTACGACTTGGGCCACAGCACCCAAAGAAGTAATAATTAATGGAACTTTATGTTTTATACAAATTTTTAAATCGGCCTCCAATCGTGGATTGGTAGGATGTACTATAAGGTTTACACCAAAAGGTGCGGGCTTTTTTCCAGTTGTCTCCTCAAAACTCTTTAATTCGGTTTTGATCTCTACCAACCATTCCTCAAAACCTTCCGTAGTACGTTGATTTAGTGCGGGAAAAGTGCCAACTATCCCGTTCTTACAACATTCGATCACCAATTTTGGGCCAGAAATCAGAAACATTGGCGCCGCTACTGCAGGCAATGAAAGTTCTTTTATAAAGGCTGCTTTGTTGTTCATTTCGGTAAGGGATTTAATGAATTAAAAATGATTCAATATTCTTAATATGGAAATAAAGACTACTATTATTTACAAAAAATAGTACTTTTGAAATTATTATGCATGCATAATAATTTTAAAAGTACAAAAATATAATTATGTATATAAAAGAATTCGAAATTCGTTGGAGCGACGTTGATGCCAATCGGCATATGGCCAATTCGGCCTACTTAAATTTTATGAGTCATACTAGGATGTCCTTCTTGTTGCAACTGGGGTTTAACCAAAAGACGATGTCACAGAATAATATTGGCCCAGTGGTTTTCCATGAACATGTCTATTATTTTAGGGAAGCATTTTTAGGGAAGCCTGTAAAGGTTTCCTTGGAGTTGGTGGGTTTAAGTGCTGATGGAATGTTCTTTGAGTTCCATCATAATTTTTACGACGGAAATGGAAAGAATTTTGCCCATTGTCAGATTATGGGAGCATGGATAGATCTTAGGACAAGAAAACTGACCGGATTGGGAACAGAATTGCTGAAAGCTTTTAACAAGGTTCCGAAGGGTGACGGATTTACAGTACTTACCAAAGAGGATACCCGAATGTTTTCAGTGCTCCCTAAGGACTTGGCCTAACTTGTTTGCTTACCAAGTACACCCCCATCAACACCAAAACTATTGCAAGAAGCTTAATTAAAGTAAGGTTGTCTTTTCCAGCAGCAATGGCAAATAGGATTCCTATCAATGGTTGTAGGTACATAAAAACACCTACTGTTGAGGCCTTTAATTGGGTCAAGGCAAAGACATTGAACAAATAGGTTAAAAAGGTTGTTCCAATAATTACAAATGCGATGGCACCAATGGCTTCCATTGGGAGCTGGACCCATTGTATCTCAGTAAATTCGGAATATGTTATTGGCAGCGTAATGATGAGCCCAATTCCGAACATCCACTTCATTAGGGTAAAGGGATGGTAATTTTCCAATAATTTTTTTACTAGAATAAGGTACAGCCCGTAGGAGGTGGCATTAACAATGAATAACAGGTTTCCCAAAGGTATATTGGTGGCATCCTGTCTTATTTCAGCCCCGAATAAAATTAAAGCCAATGCCCCTATTAGGCCCAGAAAAACACCAATGCCCCTCCGAATGGTAATTTTTTCCTTGATAAAGAGTGCTGATAGGATGACCACAAGAATGGGAGTAATGGTGATGAGTACTGCACTATTGATGGGGGTGGAAAGGTCCAAACCTTTAAAGAACGACAACATGTTTATGCCCATCCCAAAGAAGGCACACACAAACAATCTGCCCCAATCCCGATGCTCCAATTTTTCTTTAGGGCCAAAAAAGGAAATTACCCAAAACAACAAGCTTGCCCCAAAAAGCCTAAGGAAGATAAATCCAAAAGGCTTAACATAGGTAGGCATCACTCCCTTGGCAATGGTATGGTTTATGCCATAAATGGTGGTTGCCCCCAAGGCGGCCAAGATGGCAAGGGTTCGTCTACTCACGAATTTATTTTTGCTTGTGCTGCGGCCACAACGGCCTTACTATTTCCTATAAAAATATCGTTGTCAATTACAATAACCGGTCGTTTCAAAAAGGTATAGTGCTCAAGAATTAGGGATTTATAATCGGCTTCTGTAAGATTTTGTTCCTTCAGATTTCGCTCTTTATAAAGTCGAGCCCGCTTACTAAACAAACTCTCATAGCTCCCTGACAAATTAGCCATATTTTCCAGTTGTTCCGGCGTTATGGCTTCGGTCTTTATGTCTTGAAGTATAAAATCGGTGGGCGGTTTTAATTCTTTCAATATTCTTTGGCAGGTATCACAAGTGCTAAGGTGAAATATCTTTTTCATGTGTATTTTTTATTGCTCTTGGAGTTCACATCTAAGCTTTGATGATTAAGATTAGTCTTAAACGCATTAGGAAAATATTCATTTAATCATGGCGGTTTCATTTATGTAAATCTGTTCCTCCAAATATAATTTAGCCTGCAAAGAAACCCAATTACAATGAATTGTACTATTTTTAGCGGCAATTGTAAAAAAAATAATAACAGAAAACCTTTCAGCTTTGCAAAACGCATTCGACATTACACTTCAGAACAGAAAAAGACTATACAGATTTTTAAAGGAGACACCACAGGAGCTACTTCTACAAATACCGCATGGATATAACAACAACATTTGGTGGAACATTGCACATGTGGTGGTTACACAACAGCTTTTGGTTTACAAGCTAAGCGGACAGGCCATGCGTGTGGACGATGCCCTTGTAGAGAAATTTAAAAAAGGTACGGTTCCGGATGGTACCGCAACGGATAAAGAATTACAATTGGTGGAAGAATTATTATTGCCTACCGTTGCTTGGATGCAGGAAGACTATGCGAATGGAATATTTAACGGCTACAATGAATACACGACCAGTGCCAATATTTCATTAAAAACAGTGGAAGATGCTATTATTTTCAATGTTTATCATGAAGGACTTCATCTTGGTGCTATTTTATCCTTAATGAAAGCTGTAGCCTAGGTGTAGTTTCTAAAATCCCATCTTTAGTTTTAGATAAGGCTCTATTTCCTTGTAGGGTATGGTCAAGATTATTGGGCCGTCCGCATAAGAGGCCACTTCATATTGCTCGTAGAGCAATTGTAGGCCTTCCAGGGTAAAACCAATAGTTTGCGGAAGATAAAATTCATCGTTCTCAAACATAAACCCAGTAGCATTGATCGATCCTGTTGCAGGGATGTTTTCTTGTGCCCTAAATTTAGCCTCGACAAAATTTTGAAATTCCAAGGAATCCTTAAACATTTCCATAGTTTCCAGTTCCAACGCCTTTGCTTTGTCAAAATTTAAGAATCGGGTCGAGGAAAAGCCGTGTGCCCCACCTGTAAAGGCGTAGGAATTGACTTTAATCGTCAATATATTTTTATCCTCATAGGTCACTTTTCCATCAATATCCGCTTCCCAACCCACCGGTTCATCGGGATATATCTTTTTTAATTCCAAATATCCGTTCTTAAAAGATTGGATTGCCTCTTCAATATTGGAAGCCTCAATTTCATCATCATAAATCAGCATGGATATTACCTCTTCTTTTAATGCGTTGTTTATAGTGGTGCTTATGGCACTCTCGTCCAAGGCCTTAGGAATATTGATAGTTACCTTGGGACAATTGGTACAATTCTCTGAAGTAAATTTGATAGGTTCAAAGGTGATCCGTTCGTCTTTTTTACAATTCCACAAGAAAAAAACGATAATCATAAGGGCCAATTTAATCTTCATACAAGTATTGGTGTTAGATAGGTGTAAAGCTACAAGATCATTGTAATCTCAGAAAGATAAAGGTACATTTGTGTAGCGATATTTTGATCATGGGGAAAAAAGAATTAAAGTTCAATAGCAAAACCATTCATGGAGGGCAGTTTCCGGACAAGGCATATGGGGCGGTAATGCCTCCTATCTATCAAACTTCCACCTACGCGCAAAGCACACCGGGAGGTCATAAGGGCTACGAGTATTCCAGAAGTGCCAATCCAACAAGGACGGCATTGGAGAATTCCTTGGCCAGTATTGAAAATGGAGAATATGGTTTGGCCTTTGGCAGTGGATTGGCGGCCATTGATGCCGTAATTAAATTATTGAATCCTGGGGATGAGGTTATTTCAACAAGTGATCTTTATGGAGGCAGTTATCGTATTTTTAAAAAAATCTTTGAAAAATACGGTATCGTTTTCCATTTTGTTGGAATGCACGATACCGATGAAATAGGCAAATATATTAATCAAAAGACCAGACTAATTTGGGTAGAGACCCCTACTAACCCAATGATGAATATTATTGATATTAGAAGTGTTTCCCAATTGGCAAAAAAACACAAAATACTACTTGCGGTAGATAATACCTTTGCAACTCCATACTTACAGCTTCCTTTGAATTTGGGAGCCGACATTGTAATGCATTCCGCCACTAAATACCTCGGCGGCCATAGCGATGTAGTCCTAGGGGCCTTGGTGGTAAAAGATAAGGCACTTGCGGACGAACTTTATTTTATTCAAAATGCCAGCGGAGCAATTGGGGGACCTATGGATAGCTTTTTGGTACTAAGAGGGATAAAAACCTTGCATGTAAGGATGCAGCGACACTGCGAAAATGGTAAAGCAGTAGCCGAATTCTTGGCAGATCATCCAAAAATTGAAAAAGTTTACTGGCCTGGATGTTCTGGTCACCCAAATCATGAAGTGGCAAAAAGCCAAATGAAGGATTTTGGGGGAATGATTTCCTTTGTTCCAAAAGGCGGCAATTACCAGGATGCCATAAAAATTGTTGAAAAACTACAAATTTTTACCCTTGCAGAATCCTTAGGAGGGGTCGAGAGTTTGGCAGGCCATCCGGCCAGTATGACCCATGCCAGTATTCCAAAGGAAGAAAGGGAAAAAAGCGGTGTAGTGGATGCTTTAATAAGGCTAAGTGTAGGTATTGAGGATAAGGATGATTTAATAGACGATTTGCGACAGGCAATAGAATAGGTATTTTATCAAATTTTTAAAAAAATAAGGCATAAATTATATAAATACTATAATTTTGCCCTCAAACTCAATATTTATCAACAATTAGGAATTAATCAGATTTTATGGAAGACAAGATAAATGCCTTTATGGACGAGGTAAAGGGTCGTAATAGTCACGAGCCCGAATTTATTCAAGCTGTACAAGAAGTAGCAGAAACAGTTATACCCTACATCAGTAATAATGAGATTTACAATGGAAAGAATATTCTGTTAAGGATGGTGGAACCGGAAAGGTTAATTTCCTTCAGGGTTTCTTGGGTGGATGATGATGGTGAAATACATGTAAATAGGGGTTATAGAATTCAGATGAATTCGGCGATTGGCCCATATAAGGGAGGTCTTAGGTTTCATCCTACCGTTAACGCAAGTGTTTTAAAATTCCTGGCTTTTGAGCAGGTTTTTAAGAATAGTTTAACCACTCTGCCAATGGGAGGTGGAAAAGGAGGATCGGATTTTGACCCAAAAGGAAAGTCGAATGATGAGGTAATGCGATTTTGCCATGCCTTTATGACGGAACTTTGTAGGCACATTGGACCCAACACAGACGTTCCTGCAGGGGATATTGGTGTTGGCGCCAGAGAAATAGGGTTCCTATTCGGGATGTATAAAAAAATCAGAAATGAGTTTACCGGGGTGTTAACCGGAAAAGGGCTTTCATGGGGCGGGTCTAAAATACGCCCGGAAGCTACCGGCTATGGCACCGTATATTTTGCACAAAGCATGTTGCAATCCAAAGAGAAGGATGTTAAAGGTAAAACCGTTGTAATTTCAGGATCTGGTAACGTGGCGCAATATGCCGCTGAAAAAGTAATCCAATTGGGCGGAAAAGTAGTTACGCTTTCTGATTCCAGTGGCTATATTTACGATAAGGAAGGTATTGACGAGGAAAGACTGGCCTATGTAATGGACATTAAAAACAATAAACGGGGAAGAATATCCGATTATATTAAAAAGTATAAATCCGCAGAATTCCACGAAGGTAAGACACCTTGGGGGGTACCATGTGAAATGGCTCTGCCATGTGCCACGCAAAATGAGTTGGACGGTAAGGATGCCAAGATGTTGCTGAAAAATGGATGTATCTGTGTTGCGGAAGGAGCCAATATGCCTTCTACGCCTGAAGCAATACACGCTTTTCATGAAGCAAAAATACTATTTGCCCCAGGAAAGGCTTCCAATGCAGGTGGGGTGGCCACTTCCGGTTTGGAAATGTCCCAAAATTCTCTGCGTATCAGTTGGACTAGGGAAGAGGTAGATGAACGATTGCAAAAAATAATGAAGGACATTCATGATTCCTGTATAGAATATGGCATGGACGAAGATGGTTACTGTAACTATGTAAAAGGAGCAAATATTGCCGGTTTCGTAAAAGTTGCCGACGCTATGTTGGCACAGGGGGTTATTTAGAAGTTTATAATTAGATGTACTGTCCTGGCTTCAAATCAGGATGAATAACAGATATTAAGTAATTTCTGAGACCCGTAAGGTTTTATAAAACCTTACGGGTCTCTTTGTACTATCTTTGTTTAAAGATTAAGAGTATAATGCAGGTTACCACTAAAGCCATTGTTTTAACGTCAATTAAATACGGGGATACCAGTTTAATAGTTAGGATATTTACCCTATCGGACGGAATAAAATCTTATCTATTGAGGGGTATTCTTGCATCCAAAAAGGGAAAGCTAAAAACGGCCTATTTTCAGCCTTTAATACAATTGGATCTAGTGGCCTCCCATAAGAACAAGGGAACCTTGGAAAGTATTATTGAAGCTAGGGTAAGTTATCACTACCAGACGCTCCACACGGATATTTCCAAAAATGCCATAACGTTTTTTTTGGCAGAAATGTTGGGCAATAGTATACATGAGGAAGAGCGCAATGAAGGACTCTTCAGCTTTATTGAAGCTTCCCTGCAGTGGTTGGATTCCCATGATGAATTTGCCAATTTTCACCTTTACTTTTTACTGTCCTTGACCAAATATTTTGGTTTTTATCCAGATACCAATAATATGGATTTTTTATACTTTGACCTTTTGGAGGGAGAGTTTATAAAATCACCATCCTTAAACGCAATCCTTAGCGGGGAAAATTTAAAATACTTTAAGGAGCTTTTGGGCATAAATTTTGATGCAATACAAACTATTAAACTTAACAAAAAGAACCGTCAGGAGCTTCTAAAAACTCTTGTCCTGTATTTTGAATTACATTTGCAGGGATTTAGAAAACCTAAGTCATTGGCCGTTTTAAATGAAGTTTTTAGCTAAGATGCATAAAATAGTTTTCATAATAATTTTATTTTTATATCAGGGGGTCAGGGGTCAGGAAATTGTTATTTTGGATGAGGGGGATCATGAGCCAATCTCCAATGTAATTGTTTATAATTGGGATAAATCCAAAACAGCCCTCTCTGACTTTGACGGCAAATGTGACCTGTCTAAATTTGATCAGGGAGAACGCATAACTTTTTCGCATTTAGGTTACCAAAATTTTAGGAGTACAAAGTCACATGTACTAAGAAAAGGTAAGCTCTATTTGGCCTTGAATGCCGAGCAATTGGATGAGGTAGTGATGTCCATTTCGAAATGGGAACAACAGAAGAAGGATATCCCTCAGAAAATAGCCCTCATAAACGCCAAAACAATTGATTTTAATGCTCCCCAAACCTCGGCGGATTTACTTGAAAACAGTGGAAAAGTATTTGTTCAGAAAAGTCAACTTGGAGGAGGAAGTCCAATGATAAGGGGTTTTGCTACAAACAGATTATTGCTTTCCGTTGATGGGGTTCGGATGAACAACGCTATATTTAGGGGGGGAAACATACAAAATGTAATTTCCATTGATCCCTTTACAATTAAAAGCACAGAAGTTATTTTTGGACCTGGTTCTGTAATCTATGGTTCCGATGCCATAGGTGGCGTTATGAATTTTTATACCAATAATCCACAATTTTCCAAGACGGATAGTGTAAGTGTTTTTGGTAAAGGAAATTATAGGTATTCCTCTGCCAATAACGAGAATACTTTTCACGTAGACTTCAATTTGGGCAAAAAGGAATGGGCTTTTTTGAGCAGTGTAACATATAATGATTTTGGCGACCTTAAAATGGGATCTCATGGTCCAGCATCTTATTTAAGAAATAGTTATGTGGTTACGGAAAACGGGCAGGATGGGCTCCAGAAAAATCAACATCCCCAAAAGCAGGTGCCCACAGCTTATGATCAGATTAATTTAATGCAAAAAGTGGTCTTTAAACCCAACAATAATTGGAATGTAAATTTAAGCACCTATTATTCCGAAACCTCGGATTACTCCAGATATGACAGACTCATTAGACCGTCCAAGGACGAACTTGGACTGCGCTCTGCGGAATGGTCCTATGGTCCTCAGAAATGGTTTATGGGAAACCTTCAATTTTATAAAAATGGTAAGGGGAAATTTTATGATGGGTTAAAAATATCTGCTGCGTATCAAAATTTTGAGGAAAGTAGAATCGATAGGGGTTTTCAAGATCCCATACGGTATAATACCAAGGAGCAGGTAGATGCTATTTCCACCAACATCGATTTTGAGAACAAACGAATTGGAAATCTCAGACTGTATTACGGAGGGGAATACGTACTTAATAAAATTGGCTCCAGTGGAAATGAGTACAATTTAGAAAACCTTGCCTTGTCACCTTCGGCATCAAGGTATCCGGACAACTCTACCTGGCAGACGCTGGCAGGATATGTAAGCGGTGAGTTAAGGGCCAGGCCAAACTTTACTTTCTCATCCGGAATGCGCTACAGTCATGTTTGGATAGATGCCGTTTTTGATCAAACTTTTTATTCGTTTCCTTTTAATGACGCAGATCTTAGTACAGGGGCCTTAACCGGAAGTTTGGGCTTTAGTTGGTTTCCTAAAGCGGACTTACAGTTAACTTTCAATGGATCAACGGGATTTAGGGCGCCTAACATAGATGATGTTGGTAAGATTTTTGATTCCGAACCAGGCTCTGTGGTAGTTCCAAATCCAAATTTGGAACCAGAGTATGCCTATAATTTGGAAGTAGGGATCCAGAAAAATTTTAATGATAAACTAATGCTAAAGGGAGCTACGTTTTATACTTATTTGGTAGATGCCTTGGTACGAAGGGACTTTCAATTTAATGGGAGTAATGAAATAGTGTATAACGGGGAGTTAAATAATGTACAGGCAATTCAGAACGCGGCTAAAGCCTATGTTTACGGTTTTGAGTTTGGATTGGATGCCTTTTTAACAGAAAGCCTCTCTATAAATTCCAATTTTACCCTAACCAATGGTATAGAGGAAGAAAATGATGGAACGGATACCCCAGGAAGACATGTGGCGCCCACTTTTGGGGATTTTCATGTGATATGGATGAAGCAAAAATTGAAAACAGATCTTTTTGTTAACTATAATGGGGAAATTAGTTATGATGATTTGGCCATGTCCGAAAAGACCAAAGACTATATATATGCCCTTGACGCGGATGGCAATCCCTACTCGCCGTCTTGGTACACTTTAAACCTTCGTTCCCAATATCAATTTTCGCACGCATTAAAGGTTAGCGTAAATCTTGAGAATATTACGGACCAGAGGTATCGTTCCTATTCTTCGGGTATCGTTGCCCCAGGAATTAATTTGGTTTTGGGGGCGGGATATACCTTCTAAACAAATAAACGCCCGGTATTTAATACCGGGCGTTTATTTTTATGGAAAATAGGAATATTTATTCCTCGATTTCTTCTTTTACTTCCTTGGCGACTTCCTTAGTTTTGTCGGCTACCTTATTAGCGGCATCTTTTACATCTTCACCAACTTTCTTGGCGGCGTCACCTGCTTTGTCCAAGGCTTCGGAACCAGCTTCTTTCATGTCATCGCCCATTTCTTTAGCGGCGTCTTTGGTATCATCCATTGCTTGGGTTGCGGCATCCTTGGCATCCTCACCAACTTTTTTCATATCCTCTCCGACTTCTTTTAATGCATCGTTTGTTTCTTCCACAGCGTCCTGGGCTTTATCCTTGGCTTCCCTGCAGGAAGTAAATGAAATACTCAAGGCAATCATCAAAATTGAACTTAAAATTAATTTTTTCATGTTTTTAGTTTTAGAGTTAAATAGTTTTTAATACTTATAGATACGATAAATTGGGCATTTTAGATCATTCATTTCAAGATAATAAGGGCTAAAACAGGAAATGGAAGCCCAACAAAATACCGTTTTTCAGTAACTATTAATTTTGAAATTGAAAAATTCCGCAATAAAATTAGGGTTTATATTATTCTGTGAATCAGACAGATAAATTGAGTTTTATTTTTTTTAAACTTTAGAGGGTAGGGATAGGATGTGTTGGGTTGTTATATAGGCAAATGTTTAAATCTAAATTATTATGAAGAATTATTTAAAGTTTTCAGGATTAGCCTTAGTAACTATGTTAGTAATGATGTCATGTAGTAAAACTGATGATTCTATCACGGATGGGAAATCGTATAATACATCTTTTGAGGTTACGGATGCACCGATAGATAAGGCCGAAGTAGAGGCAGTTTTTGTTACAATAACCAATGTTTCCGTGGACGGAAAGTCTTTGGAAGGTTTTAGTGCAACAACTATAAACTTAGCGGCTTTGGTAAATGGTAAAACAGAGGCTATGGGCCACTTGGATTTGCAGGCCAAATCGTATTCAAGCATTGTTTTTGAATTAGATTTTGATAAGGATGTGAATGGTGATGTTCCCGGATGTTATGTGGAAATGGCCAATGGTGAAAAAGATGCTTTGGTGGCCTCATCCAATAAAATTACAATAAATGATAAGTTTGAGGTTCTTGCCAATACCACCAATGTTATTGTAGTGGATTTCGACTTAAGAAAAACAATTAAAGAAGAGAAGGACGGAATATCCAGCGACTTTAATTTTGTGACCATGAGCGAACTTTCCGCTGGAATTAGAACTGTAAATACCGAATTGACGGGAAAAATTTCAGGAAGTGTGAATGATGTTAATAATACCTCCGACAAGATTATCGTCTATGCCTATGAAAAGGGTACTTTCAACGCCGATGTTGAAACCAAGGGAAAAGGGGAGAGTGGAGTAACTTTTGCCAATGCGGTAACCAGTACGGAAGTGAAAAGTATAAACGGTTCCTATAATCTGGATTTCTTGGAAGAAGGGGAGTACGAATTAATTTTTGCTTCTTACAAGGAGGATGAAGGTAGTGGGTTCTATTTCAATGCTTTGTTGAATGTGGAGTCGACCACAGGAATTAATTTGGGGGCTATCACCGTAAGTTCTGCCATCCAAATAAGTGCAAATGTTACCGTAACTGGGACAAAATAATTTAATCAACTTATATAAATTATAAAAAGCTCCTTTTAGAAGGGGCTTTTTGCTTGTAACAGAATCATTTTACACTAAAAATCACTAGTTTTGCAAACTTAAAATGTAGCATTAGAAGCTGTTATTATGAAGTTTGCAGAATACAAGGGTTTAGATTTACCGAAAGTTGCGGAGGAGGTATTACACTATTGGAAAGAGAACAATGTTTTTGAGAAAAGTGTAAGCAGTAGGGAAGGCAAAGATAGTTTTGTTTTCTATGAGGGACCACCTTCGGCAAACGGTTTGCCTGGTATTCACCACGTGATGGCCAGGACCATAAAGGATATTTTTCCCCGATATAAGACCATGAAAGGTTTTCAAGTGAAGCGCAAGGCCGGCTGGGATACCCATGGATTACCCATAGAGTTGGGAGTTGAAAAGGAATTGGGGATCACTAAAGAAGACATTGGCATCAAAATATCTGTTGAAGAATACAATGCGGCCTGTAAAAAGGCGGTAATGCGGTATACCGATGTTTGGAATGCCATGACCGAAAGAGTAGGATATTGGGTAGACATGGAAGACCCTTATATTACTTATAAATCCAAGTATATGGAAACTGTTTGGTGGTTACTAAAACAGATATACGACAAGGGACTCATTTATAAGGGATATACCATTCAGCCGTATTCCCCAAAGGCAGGTACAGGGCTAAGTTCCCATGAGCTAAATCAGCCAGGTACCTATCAAGATGTTACGGATACTACTGTAGTGGCTCAGTTTAAAACTATAAAAGAAACATTGCCGCAGAATTTTAAGGGTGCCAAGGGTGATGTGTTCTTTTTGGCATGGACAACCACTCCATGGACCTTGCCATCCAATACTGCACTCACCGTGGGTTCCAAGATCGACTATGTTCTTGTGAAAACCTTCAACCAATATACCTTTGAACCTATGCACGTTGTTCTTGCCAAATCCTTGGTAGGAAAACAATTTAGTGGTAAGTTTTTTGAGGTGGAAAGTGATGCGGATTTTGAAAATTTTACGTCTACGGACAAGAAAATACCTTATCAAATTATTGCCAGCGAGAAGGGACAGGACCTGGTTGGGGTTAGATATGAACAACTATTGGATTATGTGCTTCCATATCAAAATCCGGAAAATGCCTTTAGGGTCATTGCAGGTGATTTTGTGACCACCGAGGATGGTACCGGGATCGTACATACGGCACCAACATTTGGGGCAGATGATGCCTTGGTAGCCAAATTGGCGGAACCTGAAGTGCCGCCTATGCTTGTTCTGGATGAAAATAACAATCCTGTGCCGTTGGTGGACCTGCAGGGCAGATTTAGGCCCGAAATGGGAGAGTTTGCTGGCAAATACGTAAAGAACGAGTACTACGACGATGGTGAAGCCCCGGAGCGGTCGGTAGATGTAGAGCTGGCCATTAAACTAAAGGAAGAAAATAGGGCTTTTAAAGTGGAAAAATATGTTCACAGTTATCCCAACTGCTGGCGTACAGATAAGCCTATCCTTTACTATCCGTTGGACTCTTGGTTTATAAAGGTTACGGATGTAAAAGATAGGATGTTCCAATTAAATCAATCCATAAATTGGAAACCTAAAGCTACAGGAGAAGGAAGATTTGGAAACTGGTTGGCAAATGCCAATGATTGGAATCTTTCCCGCTCACGTTATTGGGGAATCCCTTTACCAATATGGCGTACGGAAGATGGGAAGGAAGAGCTGATGATAGGTTCTGTAGCCGAGCTAAAGGAGGAAATGAAAAAGGCAGTTGCAGCTGGAGTATTAGGGGAGGATATCTTTGCTGATTTTACTGTTGGTGATATGAGCGAGGCCAATTACGATAAAATAGACCTTCACAAGAATATAGTGGATCAAATAATTTTGGTGTCACCTTCCGGAAAAGCGATGAGGCGCGAAAGCGATTTAATAGATGTTTGGTTCGATAGTGGCTCTATGCCCTATGCCCAATGGCACTACCCTTTTGAAAATAAAGATTTAATAGATGAGGGAAAGACTTTTCCTGCCGATTTTATAGCGGAAGGTGTTGATCAAACCCGCGGGTGGTTTTATACTTTACATGCCATAGCCACTATGGTTTTTGATTCCGTGGCCTATAAAAATGTAGTATCCAATGGTCTGGTGTTGGATAAGGAAGGAAAGAAAATGTCCAAACGTCTTGGCAATGCGGTAGATCCCTTTGAAACCATGGACGAATATGGGGCCGATGCCACACGATGGTATATGATATCCAACGCAAATCCATGGGACAACCTCAAGTTTGATGTAGAGGGCATTGCCGAAGTAAAACGTAAGTTTTTTGGCACCTTGTACAATACCTATTCCTTCTTTGCCCTGTATACCAATATAGATGGTTTTACTTATAGCGAAGCGGAAATACCACTAAGTGAAAGACCGGAAATAGACCAATGGATCTTATCCGAACTTCATTCCTTGATCAAAGTTGTAGATGAGGCATACGGGGATTATGAACCCACCAAGGCTACAAGGGCCATATCGGAATATGTACAGGAGAACCTTAGCAATTGGTACGTGAGATTGAGCAGAAGACGTTTTTGGAAGGGTGATTATCAAAAAGATAAAATATCGGCTTACCAAACGCTTTATACATGTTTAGCTACTGTTGCAAAACTTTCAGCACCGGTTGCTCCATTTTATATGGATAGATTATACAAAGATTTAACAATTACAACACAGAAAGAGCCTTTTGAAAGTGTACATTTGGCCGATTTTCCAAAATATGATGCCTCATTGGTGAATAGGGAATTGGAGAGTAAAATGGCAAAGGCACAGACCATTTCATCCTTGGTTTTGTCCATTCGTCAGAAAGAGAAGATCAAAGTACGTCAACCATTGCAAAAAATTATGATCCCTGTATTGGACAATAAGCAAAGGTTGGAAATTGAGGCTGTTGCCGATTTGATAAAGTCCGAAGTGAACGTGAAGGAGATAGAATTGTTGGATGATGCTTCTGGAATATTGGTAAAGCAGATTAAGCCTAACTTTAAGACCTTGGGGCCAAAGTTTGGGAAGGATATGAAGCTGATTGCTAGTGCGGTAGCTCAGCTGAATCAGGATGATATCCAAAAAATTGAACAGGAAGGCGAAATTTTGCTGCATTTTGATAATAAAAGTATTACTTTACAGTTAGAGGATGTAGAAGTTTCCTCCCAAGATATCGAAGGTTGGTTGGTAGCAAGTTCAGGACCACTTACAGTGGCCTTGGATATTTCAATCAATGAGGACCTGAGAAAGGAAGGTATTGCTAGGGAACTAGTCAATAGAATTCAGAACCTGAGAAAGGAATCAGGTTTTGAAGTGACAGATAAAATTGATATTAAATTATTGAAGAACGGATTTGTCCAGGAGGCGGTGGAAAGTAATATTGCATATATTAAAACCGAGACCTTGGCAGCAGAACTTAACTTTGAAGAGAGCTTGGATATGGGAATAGAAATAGCCTTTGATGAAGTTAATACCAGATTGTTTATAGTAAAACACTAAGATTATGGCCGAAGAATTAAAAGTAAGATACGCGGATAAGGATTTAAACGAGTTTAAAGTTCTGATCGAGGAGAAAATTGATAAAGCAAAAAGTCACTTGGAACTTTTAAAGAGTTCTTATATGAATGATGGTAACAACGGTACGGATGATACATCGCCAACATTCAAGGCTTTTGAGGAAGGCTCTGAAACAATGAGCAAAGAAGCAAATACCCAATTGGCCATTCGTCAGGAGAAATTTATTAGAGATCTAAAAAATGCCCTGTTGCGCATAGAGAACAAAACCTATGGCATCTGCCGTGTTACAGGAAAGCTGATCAGTAAGGAGCGACTTAAATTAGTGCCTCATGCAACGCTGAGCATTGAAGCAAAAAATATGCAATCCTAATTTTTAAAAACGCCCAACAAGGCGTTTTTTTATTATGAGACTAGCTGCAGTACTATTCTTCCTAGCAGGGACTTGTATTCTCTCCGCCCAAAAAATGGTTGTTAAAACCATAGAGGATTCCAAAATTCCATTTATTCAGATCGATACCAAGAATTGCTATTCCGTTGTTTTGGAAACGGTGAATATTCCCAATATAACAGTAGTGGGAACAATTGATGGGGAGTATTTACATAATTTATTGGTAAATGTAAAACAAGAAGGAAGTACAGTATTGGTAAGTGCGGGATTTCAACCAAATTTTGTTTTGCCAAACGATAAATTAAGTGCACATAAAGTGGTATCCATTTCTCTAAAGATCTCAATTCCAAAATACCTCAATGTCCTGTTGTATGGTACAAGCAGTAATGTAAATGTTAGTGGGGAATATACCAGTCTAAAAGTTAGCCTGTCCGATGGAAAATTTAGCTTTGAAGGAGATGGAGAAGATGTTTCTGTAACTACCCAGAGCGGAAATATTGATGTAATTACTAAAAATGCCCTTATAGTGGCAAATACAAATTATGGTGAAATTAATCAGGACGATATGTCATCTGGAGATAATCATTTTACCCTAAATACTGTAAGCGGAAATATCAACATAAAGAAAACCGAATAATATGTTTATTTTTGCCGAACCTATTTTTTAAGTAATGAGTTTAAAAAAATCCCTAATTATCATAATTTTAATTCTGGCCATTGATCAGATAAGCAAAGTTTATATAAAAACACACTTTGTTTTAGGTGAATCGGTAGATGTTTTTAGTTGGTTCAAAATTTTGTTTATAGAAAACGAAGGTGCAGCTTGGGGAACTAAATTAAGTGATTTACTGCCTATATCAGATGTAGTGGGCAAGTTGATACTTACCATATTTCGATTGTTTGCCATTGTTGGTATAGGATACTGGTTATTTGATACCATTAAAAAGAATTCCTCCAAAACCCTGATACTGGCCGTATCATTAATATTTGCAGGGGCATTGGGTAATATTCTGGATTCCGTTTTTTACGGGATGATTTTTAACGATAGTTATTCCCAAGTTGCGACGGCCTTTTCATCGGAACCTTATGGCAGTATTTTTCACGGAAAAGTGGTAGATATGCTTTACTTTCCTATGATAGATTCGGTTTGGCCGGAGTGGGTTCCCATGGTAGGTGGAAATAATTTCCGTTTTTTTGAACCTGTCTTTAATATTGCGGACACAGCAATTAGCACTGGCGTAGGAATTTTAATTGTATTTAATAAAAAAGCTTTTGGGGAAAGTTCGGAAGAAGTTAAAACGAATATATCCGATCAGGAGTAACGCAATGGTTTAAGGGTATATCGTATTCATTTATATCCAGTATCTTTTTCTCTGCCTCAAAAAGGGAAAGACCTATTTTAACAACGTCGGGTCTGCACTTTTGCAATAGGACATCATAAAATCCCTTTCCGTAACCAACTCTGTGGCCCTCTAGGTCAAAAGCCATTAAGGGTAAAAATATCACGTCTATTTTCTCTGCAGGTACTTCAATCCCGTCAACTGGTTCTGGGATGTTCCAATGATTTTTTTTGATGTGGGTGTTGTCTGTAAGCAAAAAATTGCTGAGATTCTGATTATCCAACATTTTAGGAAGTACAATATTTTTGTCCTTACCTTGTAAAATGGACATTAAAAAGCTGGTGTCGACCTCTTTTTTTTCAGTAATGGAAAGGAATAAATGATAGTAGGAATAATTCCAAATAGGCAATTTAAGTAGCCGGTTAGCTAGTGATAAACTTAAATCTGATATTTTTTGTGGAGTTAGATTTGTACGGCGTTCGGAGTAGATTACACGCAAATCTCTTTTCAACATATTAGTTGGGGAATAATCAAGGCTTTCGGGGGCAGGGAGACGTTGGGAAAATTATTCCTTGGAAGCCACTGCATAATAAATTTTGAAAAAAAGCATAAGAATTAAATATGTTCCCAAAGTTATTATATAGTTGTCCATGCGTTAAATGATTTTAATTTTTCTAAATATAGGCAAAAAAATAATTAATCATCCACCAAGGGTATCGTTTTATCGATGAAATACACGTTTTTTAACAATTATTTTAGATTTTGGAGTTTTTATCAACTTTAAATTTTATTGTATATAATATAATCTGCTGTATTACAACTGGTTACATTATTGTGAATGATAACGCTATTTTTCGATAAATGTGCATTTAATCGATAATTTTTTTGACTTATCGAATTTTATTGGATAACTAATGAATAATGGAGAGCGATAATTATTAATTTGATTGCGCGGGAGTCCACTAAATGATTTTATAATTTATTTTATGTGGATAAAAAGAAGGGAGTTAAAAAACTATAATTTTTGTGTCCTTTGATAAAAACACAGTAATTTTCCTAAGCGAAAAAAAACATAAAATCTCCTTATAATTCATGTCCCATATACCTATAGAAGTACAATTGAGTTCGCTTCCTTCCAATCCTGGGGTATATCAATTTTATGATGTAGAAGATAAAATTCTATATGTGGGCAAAGCTAAGAACTTAAAAAAGAGGGTTAGCTCCTATTTCAATAAGAATCACGAGATAGGTAAAACCCGTGTTCTTGTAAAGAAAATAAGATCTATTAGACATATAGTGGTGCCTACGGAGTCCGATGCGCTCTTATTGGAAAATAATCTAATTAAGAAATACCGTCCTAGGTATAATGTACTGCTCAAGGACGATAAAACATTTCCGTGGATTTGTATCAAAAAGGAAAAATTTCCAAGAATATTTCCTACCAGAAAATTCATCAAGGATGGGTCGGAATATTTTGGGCCGTATACCAGTATGAAAACTGTGCATACCCTATTGGACCTTATAAAAAGTGTATATCCCCTGCGCACTTGCAACTATGACCTTTCTTCGGAGAAAATAGCGGCAGAAAAGTATAAAGTATGTTTGGAGTACCATTTGGGAAATTGTAAGGGACCTTGCGAAGGTTACCAGATGGAGGAGGATTATAATAGACAAATACAGGAGATCCGCGAAATTATTAAAGGTAATTTTAAATCCTCCCTTCATTATTTTAGAACGCAGATGACCTCCTTGGCCCAGGACATGAAGTTCGAGGAAGCACAGCTTATTAAGGATAGGATAGATGTTTTGGAAAATTATCAGGTGAAGACCACTATTGTCAACCCTAAGATCAATAATGTAGATGTATTTACCATAATTTCCGATGAGGTTTTTGCCTACGTTAATTTTCTGCAATTGGCCCATGGTTCCATTATTCGTTCCCATACTATGGAAATCAAAAAGAAGTTGGACGAAACGGATATGGATTTGCTACAGCTGGCCATAATTGAAATTAGGCAAAGATTCAATTCGCATTCAACAGAGATCTATGTCCCTTTTACAGTTGCCTTGGAATCCCATTTAAAAGTGGTCGTTCCCAAATTGGGAGATAAAAAGAAGATTCTGGAACTTTCAGAGCGCAATGCCAAATATTTTAGACAGGACAGGTTTAAACAAATAAAAATTATTGATCCTGACAGACATACCAATAGGATAATGGGGCAAATGAAAAAGGATTTGCGGCTTTCCACAGAACCAAGGCATATTGAATGTTTTGATAATTCCAATATCCAGGGTAGCCATCCTGTGGCTGCCTGTGTTGTTTTTAAGGATGGAAAACCTTCCAAAAAGGAGTACAGGCATTACAACATTAAAACTGTTGAAGGCCCTGATGACTTTGCTTCGATGGAAGAGGTGGTTTTTAGGCGTTACAAGCGTCTTTTGGAGGGGGAGCAGCCTTTGCCCCAACTCATTGTTATAGACGGGGGAAAGGGTCAGCTGTCATCAGCCCTAAAAAGTTTGGATATGTTAGGTTTAAGAGGGAAAATTGCCATTATTGGAATTGCTAAAAGATTGGAGGAAATTTATTTCCCAGAAGATCCTATTCCTTTATATTTGGATAAAAAGTCCGAATCGTTGAAGATAATTCAGCAATTGCGAAATGAGGCCCACAGATTTGGGATTACATTTCACCGTAACAAACGCAGCAAGGCCGCCATTAATTCGGAATTGGAAAGTATTGAGGGGGTAGGGGAAAAAACCGTGCAGGAATTGCTGAAAAATTATAAATCGGTTAAAAGGATAAAGGAGGCCAGTTTAGAGGATTTGGCTCAGACCATTGGAATGTCCAAAGCCAAGAAAATTTACGAAAACTTTCATTAAAGAGCTATCTTAACTGCATGTTAAAGTCAATTTATATATTTTGTTTATTAATTATTCCTCAAATCATCTTTGGGCAGGAACAGACCGAAGTTAAAGATGTAAAAGTAGGGCTGGTCTTGAGTGGCGGAGGAGCAAAAGGATTGGCCCATATTGGTGCCTTAAAGGTCATTGAGGAGGCTGGTGTTAAAATAGACTATATAGCGGGCACCAGTATGGGGGCCATTGTTGGGGCGCTATACGCTTCGGGATATACGGCAATGGAATTGGACTCTATTTTTAAAAGTACGGATTTTCAAGCGTTAATTCAGGACAATGTGCCTAGAAGTGCCAAAACCTTTTATGAGAAAGAAGATTCGGAAAGATATGCGCTGACACTTCCTTTCAACAGGTTTAAGATAACCATTCCGCAGGCAATATCCGGAGGGCAAAGTATTTATAACGAGTTTGTAAGATTATTGTATCATGTAAAGGAGATCGACGATTTTAGTAAACTACAAATCCCATTTGTATGTATAGCTACAGATGTTGAGACCGGGGACGAGGTACTCTTGAATAAAGGGTATTTGCCCGAGGCAATTTTGGCCAGCGGTACATTTCCATCTCTTTTTAGACCAGTGGAGATAAATGGGAGGGTATTGATCGATGGCGGAGTAGTAAATAATTACCCTATTGGGGAGTTGAAGAAAATGGGCGCCGATGTGGTAATAGGTGTAGATGTACAGCACGGGCTATCGGACAGGGAATCATTGTTGAGCGCCACGGAAATTTTGTTACAGATCAATAATTATAGAACGGTGCGCGATATGGAAAAAAAATCGGCCCTTACGGATATTTATATTACCCCTGATATCAAAGATTACTCCGTGATAGATTTTGATATGGGAAAAGTAATAATAGACAGGGGTGAAGAGGCCGCTAGGTTGCATATGGAGGAGTTGATGAAAGTTGCGAAAGAGCCCAAGCTTGAAAGATCAACTATAAAAGCGGCAGGGACAAAGGATACTTTGTTTATCAATGAATTGACTATCCAGGGGAATTACAATTATTCCAGGGCCTATATCAAGGGTAAATTAAGATTTAACGTAGATGATAAAATAACTTTTGAAAAACTGCAGCAAGGAATCAACAATTTGTCAGCCACAGGTAATTTTAGGGCCCTAAAGTACGAATTGCTCAATAATGGAGAAGGGGTGGGCTTATCATTGAATGTTAAGGAAAACCCAGATAAAATGTTCATTCGCCTAGGGGTTCATTTTGATGACCTTTACAAGAGCGCGGGAATAGTAAACTTAACTAGGAAGAACGTTTTAATGGATGATGATGTGGCCTCTATAGATTTTATAATTGGGGACAATCTCAGGTACAATTTGGAATATTACGTGGATAAAGGTTTTTATTGGAGTTTCGGAATTAATTCCAGGTTGGACGATTTTAACAAAGAAATAAATTTCGATTTGATAAAATCCAATTTTGACGTGGATACCAATGCCAATGTTCGAAAAATAAACTTAAGTGCTACAGATT
>TARA_R110000868_G_scaffold190481_1_pt1 | contig 61993 bp, 66 predicted proteins | sample TARA_R110000868 | Tara Oceans TARA_R110000868 (sample SAMEA4397489) | marine metagenome | biome: Polar Biome; feature: [SRF] surface water layer (ENVO:00010504); material: water (ENVO:00002006), including particulate matter (ENVO:01000060) such as... | depth 5 m | reverse complement strand
GGCACCTTGTCACCGGGACGCACGCGCAGCCGGTCCCCGACCTGTACGTCCTCCAGCGGTATCTCCTCTTCGGACCCGTCGTCTCGGATGACCCTCGCGGTCTTGGCCGCCATGTCGAGAAGCGCGCGGATCGCCTTGCCGGTGCCTTCACGGGCGCGCAATTCCATCACCTGGCCAAGCAGCACGAGCGTCACGATCACCGCCGCCGCCTCGAAATAGACGCCGACATGACCTTCGGCGTCGCGAAATCCGTCCGGGAATATGCCGGGTGCCAGAACGGCGACGACGCTGAAGAGCCAGGCCGCGATTACCCCCATACCGATGAGGGAGAACATGTTGAGATTCATCGTCCGGAACGAATTCCAGCCCCGAACCAGAAACGGCCAGCCGCACCAAAGAACCACCGGGGTCCCGAAAACCAACTCGATCCAGAGGGTTGCGCGCTCGCCGAAAATCTCGCGCACTCCCGGAAAGCCGAGATAGGGACCCATGGTGAGGATCAGAAGCGGAATGGTCAGTACCGTGCCAACCCAGAAACGCCGGGTGAAATCCACCAGTTCGGGGTTCGGGCCGTCGTCCATCGGGACCCCGGACTCAAGCTCCAACCCCATTCCGCAGATCGGGCAGGAGCCGTGCTCGACCTGGCGAACCTGCGGGTGCATCGGACAGGTGTAGACAGCGCCGTCATAGCCCTCCGGGACGGTATCATATCTGCCGTCCGCCGGGGCGGCACCAGCGTGATGGTCATGACCGTGGTGATCATGCCCGGCATGGTTGTCGAGCTCCGCCTCGGGCACAAGATGCATCCCGCATTTCGGGCAATCGCCCGGACCGTTCTGCCGTACCTCAGGGTGCATCGGGCAGACGTAAATGTTGGATTCGGTTTCATGTGCAGCATGGCTTACTTGGTCGTTCATTCGGTTGTCCTCTCGGCGGGATTCGGGTCCAGCCTAATTGTTCCAGCAACTGGAAGGTCAAGGGCTGTCACGACCGAAAGGATCGCTTCGGCCAATAGACCGGCAATTCCGATCGCATTCGTTGGATGGGGTATGGTGTCGGTGGTGATGATTCTTGCCGCACCAGCCGACAGAATGGCGTCCTGAGCGCCGTGCGCAAAGACCGCATGGATAGCCAGGCAGACAGGCGCGGCGGTTCCAGCCGCAAGCAATCTTTCGACGGCGCGTGCCATCGTGACGCCGGAAGATGCGATGTCGTCGAGGATCACTGGCGTACCTTCGTGCAGCGCCGCGCTTTCGGGCACACTGACATCGACACTGCGGTCACCGGATCTCACCTTGCGCAAGACCTCATAGGGCCGTCCGGCCAGCCGGGCCACCTCGGCGACCCATTGCTGGCTTTCGCTGTCAGGGCCCAGAAGAACGGCGTCTGGCAGGTTCGTGCTGATCCAGGTCGCAAGCAGCGGGGCGGATACGGCGCGTATGGCAGGCATCGGGAAGACATCCTGCAGCCGCGCGATGCGGTGCAGATGCGGATCGACACTCGCCAGCCAATCGAAGCTTTCCCCCAGGAATTGCGCAAAGAGCGGCGCGCTGACCGCCTGCCCGCGCTCGAAGCGGCGGTCCTGCCGCATGTAGCCAAGATAAGGCGCGATCAATCCGACGCGACGCGCGCCCATCTCGCGCGCCGTCGCCGCGGCGAAGCGCAAGGGCAGGGCAAGCCGGTCGGGATCGCGCAAAGTCGCCAGAAATGCCACATCGGCCCCGTCCAGATCGCCGGGCAGCGAAATCAGGCTTTCGCCATCTGGGAAGTGGTGCCAGTCGAGAGCGAGCAGGTCCGCCCCAAGCGCGGGTGCCAGGTCTTCGGCAAGCGGCCTCATCTCGGGAAACGCGACAAGGATCATGACACTGCCTCGGACAGCGTCAGCACCCCGGTCTGGGACTCCGCGTAAGCCAGGGCATAGGCCAGTTCGCCTGGTGTCTCGGCATGAAGCTCATAAAGCGGCTGGCCCTTGTCCACCCAATCCCCGATCCGCACCAGAAGGCGGATGCCGGCGCTCTTCTGACGCGGGGCCCCGGCCAGCTTGGCGATGCGTGCGATGCGTCGGTTGTCGATGGCGGTCAACTGGCCCGCATGAGGGGCGCGTATTTCGATCTGCTGCGCTGCGGTTCCGGGTTTGCGGAAACCGCCCTGTGCCGCGCAAATTGCCATGAACTTTGCCTCCGCTGCACCACTATCGAGAAGCGCCTGCGCGCGGTCCCGCCCCCGCCCAGCAACGGCGTGCGGTGCGAGGTCCAGAAGATGTCCGGCCAGATCCAGCGCCCGCGCACGCAGGTCGCCAGGTGCATCCGGCGCGCGCCGCAAAACCGCGAGCACGTCGTGCGCCTCCAGCGCCGGGCCCATGCCACGTCCCACCGGGGCCACGCCATCGCTGATATGTAGCGCCAGGTTCAGACCCAACGCCTTGCCCACCGAAGACAGCCGTATCCCGAGTGCCTCCGCCGCTCCGGCAGACCGCACCTTGGCCGTTGGTCCGACCGGCATGTCGATCAGAACATGGGTGGCACCGGCGGCCGCCTTTTTCGACAGTACGCTCGCTACGAGTTGACCGGTGGAGTCGAAATCGAGGGGGCGTTCGACACGGATAAAATGATCGTCGGCAGGACTGAGGGCGAGCCCGCCACCCCAGACGAGGCAACCGCCCTCGGCTTCGACCACCCGGCGCAGCGCGGCGGCGTCAAGCGCGACGGGCGCCATCACCTCCATGGTGTCGGCGGTTCCGGCAGGCGATGTGATCGCACGGCTCGACGTCTTGGGGATCAGATGCCCCGCCGCCGCGACGATCGCGACGACGATGGGTGTCGTCCGGTTGCCCGGCAATCCGCCGACGCAATGCTTATCGAGGACAGTGTGCTGCCCCCAGTCGAGCGTCTGCCCTGCTTCCTTCATGGCGCGGGTCAGCGCCACGGTTTCGGCCTCGTTCAGCCTGTCGCCGGCGCAGGCGGTCACGAAGGCGGCAAGGTCGAGATCCGATAACCGGCTGTCGAGCGTGTCGCGCACGATCGTCGCGAACCCGGCCCGGTCCAGCCTCTCGCCATAGGCTTTCGCCCGGATCATAGACGCCGAAGCGGGCGGTTCAGGGTGCGAGAAAGCGGCTTCGTCTCCAATCTCAGCGCCAAGCGCGGCCCAGGCGGAAACGGACAATGCCGCCTGGTCCACGGCAAGCCATGCTCCGCGGCGGACGACATTCAGGGTCGCGATGATCCAGCGGTCCTTCAGGTCGATTCGTATGCGTGTCTGGGCAGCAAACCCCTCGGAACGGCAGACGTGACAGTCTTCATGCATGTAGACGACCGGCTGCCGGTAGGTGTCGATGCGGGAAGAGACCAGGGCAAGCGTTTCGGTCATCGCGGCCTGTCCAGGTAGACGGATTCGAGATGTTCGGGCACGCGCACGGATCGCCCTAGCTCGTGTTCGACGCGGAATCGCAGGGTGTCGGCGGTGACAGGTTCCCCATGGGTGAGATAGGTCATCTCGGGGGCGGGACCGGCGGACATCCAGCGCAGGATCTCATCGGCATCGGCATGTCCGGAAAAGGACTGGAGCTGAACCACTTCGGCCTCGATCGGGAACTCCCGTCCGAACATGCGCAATGTCCGCGCGCCCCCGGCCAGCGCCGCGCCACGCGTGCCGCCGGCCTGGAAACCGGAGAGCAAGATCGCGTTCCGCCGATCGCCGCCGAAGCTGGCCAGATGGTGCAGGATACGCCCGCCGGTCAGCATTCCGCTGGCGGAGACGATGATCATCGGGCCCTGGCGCGTGTTCAGCTCCTTGGATTGCTCGACCGTGTTTACCCTCTTGGCGATCTCGAACATCGCAATGCAGTCTTCGCGGCTGACGTGGTGCTCGGCGTGATGACGGTGATAGATCTCGGTCGCATTCACCGCCATCGGGCTGTTGAGGAACACCGGGACATAGGGAATATCGCCGCGCTCCATCAATCGCGCAATGTGCAGCATCAGCCCCTGCGCCCGTCCGACGGCAAAGGACGGGATCAGCACCGTGCCGCCGCGGGCAAAGGTGCGTTTGAGGATCGGGGCCAGTTCGGCTTCTGGGTCCACGTCGGGATGGGACCGGTTGCCATAGGTGGACTCGCAGACCAGAACATCTGCTCCGCCGAATGGCTGGGGCGGTCGCATCAGCGGATCGGGATCATGGCCCAGATCGCCGCTGAAATGGACAACCCTGCCGCCGACCTCAAGCCGGATCTGCGCCGCCCCGAGCAGATGCCGCGCCGGAATGAAACGGGCCGCGATGCCGTCGCCTAAATCTATTCGCCGGTCGAACGGTTGAAGATCAAAGCGGTCCAGCGCGGCCTTTGCATCCTTGAGCGTATAGAGCGGTTTTGGCTTCTTGTGTTTGGAATATCCCCTCCGCGCGGCAAAGCGCGCCTCTTCTTCCTGGATATGGCCGCTGTCGGGCAGAATAAGCCCGCACAGATCTGCCGTTGCTTCTGTGCAAAGAACCCGCCCGCGAAACCCCGCCCGGATCAGTGTCGGCAGATATCCCGAATGGTCCAGATGAGCATGGGTGAGCAGCACAGTGTCGATGGTGTTGACACGCACAGGGAAAGGTTTGCGATTGCGCGCCCGCAACTGCTTGAAGCCCTGGAACAGCCCGCAATCGACCAGAATGCGCCGCCCCAGGGCCTCGACCAGATAGCGCGATCCCGTCACCGTCCCGGCGGCGCCAAGAAAGCGCAGTTTCGGACGTGCGGTCGGGATCATGTCGCTGTTCCCCTTGCCGCGATGGCGTTGTAAAGGGCGCCGAAGATCAGCGCGGCGTACCAACCGTAGAGAAAGCTCTCGACCAGCCCGATGATGAAGCCCACCGGGGTCAGCCAAACGAAACCGGGCAGCAGACCGGACCAGGTTTCATACATTGCATAGGCGGGAAAGATCAGATCGAATGCGATGCACACAAGGTAGGTCAGCGCCAGGAACAGGCTCAGCGCCCAACCAAGCGGCACAACCGGCAGACGCACGCGCCCTGCCCCGGCAGGCCCGCCCATGACGCAGGCCCCGCACGTCATGCGCAGGGCCAGGAAAAGGATCACCGCGACTGCGGTGAAATAGAAAATGGGCATCATGGCTTTCTCCCTTCTTGTCGTGGATTCGGACGGAGCGCGAACACATCCGCTGGACGGCGCCGGTTCAGGATGGGCGCACCAAGCGCCAGACGCCCATCCTGCGGTGGCTTTGCCTCGGCCCTAGCCGCAGCAGCAGCCGGATTTGGCCGGTTTTGCCTTTGCGGGTTCCGCGACCTGCGGTTCGACATTTGCTTTCGGCTGCGCATCGGTCTTGCCACCGCAACATCCGCCCTGTTTTTGCTGTGCTGTGTCTTGCGTCTGAGAAGTTGATCGGTCGTCCATCTGGACCTCCTTTTGTTTGGTTTCGTTCTATAGACGCGCCCCGACCAGAAGCATTACAGAAATTGGCAACCTGTCGGTCTTCGTTAGTACAGGAGCAAGTGTATCGCTCTGCCGTAGGAAGGCGTCGATATTGCAGACAGAGTTACTGCATCCCGGCAGGCTGTCGGCTGACCGGTGCTATAGGTTACAGCAGCCGCCGCGCGGCCCATCCGATCACCTCGAAACCTCGCGCGCGCCAGCTGCGGGAATGCCAAGCCCGAAGAGGGACTTCGCGGGCATCCGAAAGATCTTGCAGATATTGCGCCTGCAACTGCCCTGCCAGGACGCGGTCATGTGCGACCAGAACCAGCTCCTGATTGACGAACAGGCTTCGGTAGTCGAGGTTAGCTGACCCGATGATCGACCAGCCTGTATCGACGACCGACGTCTTGGCATGCAATGGACGGGGCAGATACTCGTAGACCCTCACGCCCGCCGAGAGAAGCTGCGCATATGCCGCCCGCGTCGCCCAGCCAGCGACCATAGGATCGCTCGTGCGAGGCACCAGCAGACGGACGTCCACGCGGCGACGCGCGGCATCCTGAAGCGCCCGGTCGACCACGGTGCCCGGACCGAAATAGGGCGACGTCAGATAAACGCAGGTCTGTGCCATCCCGATCAGTCCCGCGTGCAGACAGGCAAGCCTCTTTTGACACTTGCGCGAATAGCTCGGTACCAGCAGTCCTTCGATTGCGTCGGCCTCTTCGGGAATGGCGTTTGATGGAAGCGGGCGGGCGTCCTGCCAGGCCGGGTTTATCTGCGCAATGTGAGTCAGATCCCGTAAGCCCAGGCCGGCAGTCGTCCCATATGGACCTCAACCATCCTGACACCGGGCACGTTTTCGACGGCAACCCGGATCGCATTCTCCTCGAAATCGCTGTCGGCGACACCCCAGACGGCTACATTCCCCTTGTCCACCGTGTAGTTGATGAGGTTGACCACTGCACCGGGCACTTCTTTCAGAGCCTCTTCAATCTTCGCACGCAGCACGCGGTCGTCCTGCGACGGCTCCGGCAGCGCCCCATCCTGAAGCGCCGACAAGGCGTGGAGCAGGTTCGCACGGCTGACGATGCCGACCACTTTGTCGGATCTCACCACCGGCACGCGCTTGATCCGGTGCTTTTCCAGAAGACGCGCGATTTCCGCGACATTCGTATCCTCTTCTACCGAAACCACATCCCTTGTCATCAGGTCTTCGACCCGGTGGCTTTTGAGCTTCACGAAATCCTGTGCGGATTCGCTTGCCCCGCCAAGCACCTCGAGCCACCATGACCGGCGTTGTCCGTCTGTTTCGCGGACACGCCGCATGAGGTCGCCTTCGCTGACAAGTCCCTTGAGGTCGCCCTCGGCGTCAACGACGGGCAGCGCGCTGATATTGTGGTCGAGCATCAAGCGTACCGCGTCCTCGATTTGTCCCTCCAGCGGGACCGAGATCACCGATGTTGTCATGATATCCCTGGCTTGCATGTCATAGTCTCCTTCTTGAATTTTGGCTGGTTCAGCACGTCAGGTGCCGATAACGAGTTGCAGGTCGTCGCCCAGATTATAGGGCGGGATGTCGAGGTTGCGTGGGGCCGGCCCCTTCCGGATCCGGCCCGAGGTATCGTAATGCGATCCGTGGCACGGGCAGAACCAACCGCCGAATTCGCCGACCGCCGACCCATCCTGGCCCAAGGGGATACAGCCGAGATGGGTACAGACACCGATAACGACCAGCCATTCGCCATCCTCGCCCGCCACGCGGTTTTCATCCAGTGCTGGCTCTTCGCCACTTGCGTTCGGATTCTCGCCCGCTTCGTCAACCGGATCGGGAAGCTGGGTAAGATCGACGGCTCGTGCAGCCTCAATTGCGGCTGGTGACCTGCGCCAGACGAAGACCGGGCGCCCCTGCCACTTCACGGTAATACGTTGGCCCGGTTCGACGCCGGAAAGATCAACCCTGACCGTGCCGGACGCGGTCACGTCGGCCGAGGGGTTCATCGAATTGATCAACGGCCAGACCGCCGCGCCTGCGGCAATCGCGCCGGTTGAGGCCGTTGCATAATAAAGGAAATCGCGGCGCTCTGTTGCGGGCAATTGATTGGTTTCGTCAATGGTCTGGCGCATCATGATTCCTCCGATTTGACGTTCATTTTGGCTGCGGCGACAGGGCTTTCGACGTGAACACCCGCATCGACATGCAGCACCTCGCCCGTGATGCCGCCGGTATAGTCGCTGGCGAACAGCAGGGCGGCGCGGCCCACCTCGTCGGCCGTGACGTTGCGCCGCAATGGGGCAACTCGCGCGGTCGCGTCCAGAAGACCCGCAAAGCCGGTCAACCCGGACGCCGCGCGGGTCATCACGGGTCCCGCCGAAATGGCGTTGACGCGGATGTTCGACGGCCCGAGTTCGTGAGCCAGATAGCGCACGGTGGCCTCAAGCGCCGCCTTGACCGGCCCCATCACGTTGTAATTCTCCACCACACGTTCGCCACCCAGATAGCTCAGAGTGATCAGGCTGCCGCCGCTTTTCATCAGGGGCTCGGCAAGATGCGCCATGCGGATCAGCGAATGGACGGACACATGCATCGCTTGGGAAAACCCTGCAGCCGAACAGTCAGTCAGGCGGCCATGAAGGTCGCCGGGCGGCACGCTGCCCACGGCATGAAGGATGAAATCCAATTTTCCCCAGCGGTCCGTGATGGCGTCGAAGACAGCGCCGAGTTCGTGCGGCGCATTCACGTCACAGGGCAGCAGGATCGGCGCTTCGAGACGTGCAGCTAATGGCACCACATGAGGTTTGGTGCGCTCATCGACATAGGTGATGGCGAGCTCGGCACCCGCTTGACGGAAATGCAGGGCAGCAGGCCACGCCAGACTGCGATCATTGGCGATGCCGACAACCAGACCCTTCCGGCCGGACAGATCAAGCAGTTCCGCAGGATCGCAGCATGCGTCGAATTCAGGCATCCTCCGACACTGCCTCGGTATCGGCGGAAGCTTCGGACTTCTTGTCGTGCGCACCATGACGCTTGGCCGACTTGCCATGTTTGTGTCCGCCATGTCCGTGCCCGAAAAGGTGCATTGCGGCCATTCCGCCGAAGACGAGAACCAAAACCCAGTTTTCAAAAAGCCATTCCATAATTGTTCATTCCTTTTTTTGATGAGGCCGACGGTTTTTCCGCCTGTGTGGTTGCTGCGGCGAACGGGAAATTGCCGAACATCGCGCCAAAGACATGGGTGATCCAGGCATCGCGTCCCTTGCGCCATGCGCCTATACCCTCGCCGGTGCGCGCCGACAGCGCACGCTCGGCCACGATCGCGGGGTGGTCGTCCGGCAATGGTGAGCGCGTCTCGCGCAGCGTTTCGGCGGTGGACTTGATCAGGGCCATCCACGGGTTCACCTGTTCGGAGAACATCGTTCTGGTCCAGCGCATGGGGTGCAGCGCACGGAGCGCCTCAGCGCTGGCCGGGGTCGTCGCGGCGCGGATCCAAGGACTGACGAAAGTCGAATAGACCGCCTCGTTGATCCGCGATATCTGCGCCACTTGTTTCAAGGCCGCATCGTCCGATGCAATGCCCAGATCATCGACCTCGCGCGGTTCGAATCGCACCTCAAAATCGCCGGTCTCGCAGTCCGGGTCACCCGACGGGTTGTCGATCACCATCTCGTAGAGACCCGGGGAAAGGGCCTCGACATCGTCCAGGCTTTCCAGAATCGCACGATGCTGGAGCCGCGCGACGGAGCCGGAGACGAAGATGCCCAGATGCCCGACACGCGGATGCGTCATATAGACGATGCGCTGCCCGGCTGCCTTGAGCGCATCGGTATCGGGATAAAGCTTGCCAATCCACCCCATTGCCTGTTCGGGCGGCGTGATGTTGTCACCGTCCGAGGCGAAGATGATCAGCGGATTGCTGATGCGCTTAAGATCGACGGTGCAATGCGCATCCAGCTGCATCTCGCCCTGTTCCAGCCGGTTGCCGATGAACAGGTTCTGCGTGATGCCGAGGATTTCCTCGCGGCTGAGCGTGTAGTAGCCATTCCACCAGCGTTCGAACTCAAGGAACCGCTCGCGTTCGGTGTCGGCATGGGCAAAGAGGTTCGCGTATTTGTCCCAGATCGCCTTTTCGGGTTGCAAGGTCTCAAAATTCTGTGCCAGCCAGGCACCGTCGAACCGCCCGTCCCCCAGATCGGAGATCATATGGGCGGCCCATGCCCCGCCCGACAGTGCGCCCATCATCCGCATCGGGCTGCTTGCCGCCTCGCCCGACCAGTAGCTGAGCGGCGAGCCGTTCAGTACAATCGGACCGGTCAGACCGTCGCAATCCGCCGCCAGCAGCGTGGCCGCCCAACCGGCCTGGCAATTGCCGTAGAGCACGGGGCCTGTGTCCGGGTGACGGCGAGCGACCTCGGAGACGAAGTCGCGCAAGGCATAATGCACATCCGACAGCGTCTGACCTGGCATGGGCTCGGGGTAGAAGATCACGAAATAGACCGGATGGCCCTCGTGCATCGCCATGCCGACCTCGCTGTCGCGCTTGAAGCCGCCGATACCGGGCCCGTGCCCGGCGCGCGGATCAATGACGATCACGGGCGGCTTGGCCTCGTCCACGCAATCGTCCCAGCAATCGTCGCCGACCCGCGTGATCCTGAGCAGCGCGTAGTTGGCCGACCGCTCAAAGGTGCGTGCGTCCAGCAGCAGTTCGTAATCGAAATCCAGAAGCGGCGGCATGCCCTGCCGCTCATGCGCGATCATATTGTCGGCGCGTTCACGCAGCGTGTCGAGAAGCAGCACCCAGCGTTCAAAGGCGTCTTGGACGTAAGGCACGTTACTAGCGGTCGTTGCGTTACCGGAAACGGGTGCAAGAAATTGTTCCGGGGTCACTGTCGCAAGGCGCAGGCTCTTATTCATCATCAGCTTCCTCTTGATTGGTAGTGTCTATGGAGGGTCGTCCAGCGAGCATCACACGCACGAAATCCTTCGCCACATCCTCGCGCAGACCGGAAAGGAGATAGGTCGCATCGCGAGACGCAATACCCAGCGCGCGTGCCGCAAGCGTCGGGGGTTGTTTCATCACTTCCACACGGTTGAACAACGCGCGTGCCATCGGGGCATCTGCGTACGCGGAAGTCTCGGCACATGCGCAGGTCATCCGGGATAAAAAGACGCGAAGATCGTCATCGGATGATGGTTGACGGGGTACTCCCGAGTTCCAATCCGACGTGATACGTGGCATGTTCAATTTCTCCTGCGGTTGTGCCTTCGGGCACACTCACAGAAGAAGACGCTGGATCATGGAAATCGTTACAGACCCGACTTCGCTGCGATCAGGATAGTTGTCCCTCTTCTTCGCAATCAGTCTCGTGTTTGTCGTTCTCGCAGCCCTCGGGCGGACAGTAACAATCGTCCCGGTCCTCTTGGCAGCACTTGCCGCAATGCGTTGTAAGCGCCTCGCGCAAAGCAGTGCGTGCCCGGTGTAGCCGGACACCAAGTGCGTTGCGGTTAAGCCGCAGATCGGCTGCCACGCTTTCGCGATCTTCTTCGCCGAAATCGATGCGCCGGATCAGTTCGGCATCCGCCGGGCGCAGTTCGGAAATCAACCCGCCATGGCAGGTGCACAGCCGCGCCATCTGTGAGGGCGCATCGGCAATCCATTCCTCTGGTTCGCGCGCCGCCGCCGCCGCCAGCCGTCTACGCCGGGTCCCTTTGCGGTAGTGATCGTTCAAAGTGGACCGCAGGATTGTGTAGAGCCACGCATCCATTCGTTCGACCTCTCGGAGCTGATCCTTGCGTGACAGCACGCGGATGCAGAAGTCTTGCAGGACATCCTCTGCATCTGCGCGGTTGCCAAGCCGTTTGACCAGAAATCCCATAAACGCTCCGCGCCCGTCCAACAGGGCGCGTTCCGGCGAAGCGTCGGGCACATCGGGCTTGCCACTGTCTTGCGATGCCATGATGTCTCTGCCCTTTCCAAGAGGTTTGCGAAGGTGCGATCAGCGCTGATTCGAGCATTGTCTCTCTAACGTACAATGCGCGCAGTCATTCTAAGAACAATTTGCCCCTCCGCGCGTCACTCTGAATAAGCAACACACATTCGTATCGAAGCAAACAGGCTTTCGACGAAGACAATAGCCAAAACGACCGTTTGAAAACAGGTTAACAGGTTGTTCTGTATTATCGACCTTGAGACCGCCGTGCTCCCTTAAGATTGACGAACACGATCCCCAAAATGACCAGCGCAATACCGGAAAATTGAATCCCGGACAGGCGTTCCGCGAAAAACAAGGCACCAATTGAAAGACCGAAGATTGGAACAAGAAAGCTGAACACAATCGCCCGGTTCAGCTCAACTGCCTCCAGCACGGAAAACCAGAGCCAATACACCAGCGCTGAGCCGAACAGGGCCAGCCCCAAAAGCGATGCCGTGAAGACCGCGTTCCATTGAATGGCGTTTTGATCTTCCAGCGCGAGGGCTGCGAACGCGAGCGGCGCGCTGCCGATGAGCAACTGTAACCCCATTGCAAAAAGCCCGTCCACTTTGCCGGCGATGGACTTGATGGCCACGTTGCTGATGGTCACCCCAACCGCGGCCAAAACGATATAGGCGAAACCGATGGCCGACCCCTCTTGCCCTCCATCAAGCAATTGCGGCAGCGCGATCACGAGGATTCCCATGAATCCGATCGAAAGGCCGACCCAACCGACCTTCGGCAGCCTTTCGCCAAGCCATACAACACCCAGTATTGCGGCCAGCAGCGGCTGCGCGTTTGCGATGACCGTGGCGAGGCCCGGAGACACGAATTCTGCTGCATGAAACATGCCCAGAAATCCCAAACTTGTCGCACCAATCCCGACGATCCCCAAGGTCAACCACGTGCGCCAACCGCGCGGGAATGGTCTGCGCAAAATCATGGCCAGACCCACCAAAGTTGCTCCGGCCAGAACTGCGCGCATTGTCGCAAAAGTCAGATGCGGCGAGTATTGCAGCCCTGCCGTGATCAACGGAAAGCACGCCGCCCACAGGAACATGGCCAAAACGATTTTGGTTATGACAGTCGGCGACATCGAGATTTCCTTTCCAAGTCAGAAGTGGCAGGAATTGCAGAAATTTTCCGATGTGCCAACTCAGGGGCGAAGTAAGAAGACGCTGCGGCAGCCGAAACCTTACGCATTCCTGGGCATACGCCCGTTGGCCCGGGTTCCAAAAGACCGCGCCTGTGTATACCCAACAGCAAAACCACCAACAATCAGGTCACCCGAAGCACCCGAAAAAGTGTAACGTTCTCGATGGTTCGGCGTCTTACTTTTCAGAGGTGTATCATGAATCACGACCCGAATGATCGGTTATCCACAGCAGATCAGCCCAACACAGCCGCCAAGGATGCGGACATCGCTGTCCGTCGCTCGCTGGTGGAAGGTCGGCAGCATATCCTGAATTTCCTGCGTCGGCGACTGGGAGATCCGGAGGCAGCCGAGGATGTCCTGCAAACGTTCATGCTGCGCGCCATTGACCGCTCCGAGCAACTTCGCGATGTGCGCGCCGTTCGTGGCTGGCTCGGCCAGATTCTGGCGTCGTCCATCGCCGACTACGGTCGCAAGGTTTCGCGAAGGCGCCAGAGGGAGGTAGTCATGGCCCCAACCGACCTGGACAGCGTCCAAAACGGGTTCGGCGAAGAACTCGACGAGGCGATATGCAATTGTCTGTACAAGCTGTTGCCGACGCTCAGACCGGAATATGCCGAAGTAATCTGGCGCGTCGATCTTCAGGAGCAGCCGCGCGATGCTGTCGCCAAAGACCTTGGCATCACCTTGAACAACATCACGGTCCGCCTTCACCGGGGTCGGCAGGCGTTGAAGACAAGGTTGGAACAGATGTGCCTGACCTGCCCGGTTCATGGCTTTCTCGATTGCGATTGCGACGCAGCGGAAAAGGCCCGCGCTCGTTTTCAAGCGATGAAGGACGACGCCGGAGCGAAAACGACGGACTGAGCCCCGATGTGCTGGCCCTCTCTCACCGGCGTGTCTGCAATTCACGGATCGCGTTCTATTGTCCGCCAGCGAGGACACGCCGATCCGTTTTCCAAGGGTTCCGCCTACGCACGCCTGTGCACCGCGGGCACCGTGTCGGCAGGCCGCTGCGCTGTAATGAACCTTGTCATCTTTCGTCTGTTTTATCAGAAAGCGGCGGTTGACGCCGCCTGCCGACAAAAAACAAGACGGAGCAAGCGATCATGTCCAATAGCGAAACCTCTCCCGACGAACGCTTTGAACAAGAAGGTAGCCGGATTGAAACCGGACGTCTCGCACCGGGACGGGCGGCCATGTGGTTGCTCGCCAAATCGCTGCGACGCCTCGTTCAAAACGGACGCCTCACCATCTACGATCCCTGCGGCCAGACGTGGCATTTCGGCCCCGGCGGCGAACCCGCCGTTTCCGTCCGTTTGACCGAAAAGGTGCTGCCTGTGCAACTTCTGGTGAACCCCAGCATTGCACTTGGCGAGGCTTATATGGACGGGACGCTGCGCATTGAAACTGGCAGCCTGCGCGACCTCCTCTCGATCTGCATGACCGAAATAGATACTATCGACGCATTGCCTGGCAGACGATTGACCCGCTGGCTGGACGCATTCCTGAGCCGCAGGCTGCATCATAATCCGATCAGCCGGTCTCACGCGAACGTGGCGCATCACTACGACATCTCGACCGAACTCTACGACCTTTTTCTGGATGCGGATCGACAATACTCCTGCGCCTACTTCCCGATCGGGACCGAAACGTTGGACGAGGCCCAGGCCTTCAAGAAAAAGCACATCGCAGCAAAGCTCTTGATGCGACCCGGTCTGGAGGTTCTCGACATCGGCTCGGGCTGGGGCGGGCTGGCGATGGAGCTTGCCCAGCAACACGAGGCGCGCGTGACCGGGCTCAGCCTCTCGACCGAACAGATTGTCGCTGCCCGCGAACGTGCCCAGCAAACCGGCCTGTTTGATCAGGTGGCCTTTGAACGGCGCGATTACCGCGAAGAGCATGGGCTATACGATCGCGTCGTGTCCGTAGGTATGTTCGAGCATGTGGGCCGCAGCGGATTCGATGCGTTTTTTACCACCCTTCAGCGCGTTCTCAGGCCCGATGGCGTCGCACTTTTGCATGCGATCGGCAGGATGGCGCCCAAAGGCGGCAGCGATCCGTGGATCCGCAAATACGTCTTCCCCGGGGGCTATCTGCCCACGCTGTCCGAAACCATCGCGGCAGCAGAGCGTGCGGGAATGTGGGTCACGGATGTCGAGGTCCTGCGGTTGCATTATGCCGAGACTCTGCGCCACTGGTCCGAACGATTTGCCCAGGAACGCGAAACAGCGCGCATGCTTTACGACGAGCGGTTCTGCCGTATGTGGGAATTCTATCTGGCTGTCTGCGAAATGGCGTTCCGGAATGGGCGGTTGATGGTCTTCCAGATCCAGCTTGCCAAGCGCCGTGATGCAGTTCCGCTGACCCGTGACTATATCGCCAAGGTCAAGGCAGGCGAATCCGCCTGGGATATTTCGACCGGCACAGAATTCACGAGAGCGGGATGACTGACATGAGACCTATCAGAGTTGCCGTAAACGGATACGGCGTGATCGGCAAACGTGTGGCAGACGCAGTGGTCGCACAAGAGGACATGGACCTCGTTGGCGTGGCGGATGTCACCTCCGACTGGCGCGCCCGCATGGCGCGCGCGAAGGGTTTCGCGCTTTATGCCGCCGACCCGGATCGCACCCCGGCCATGCGAGAGGCCGGCCTTGACGTGGCCGGAGGGCTCGACGACCTGCTTGCTACCGCAGACATCGTGGTGGACAGCACGCCCAAGAAAGTGGCTGTGCGCAATGTGGAAACCTATCGCGAAAGAGGCATCCGGTTCATCGTTCATGGCGGCGAAAAACACGAGGTGACCGGCCATTCCTTTGTTGCCGAAGCAAACTATGCAAGCGCGATTGGGCGCGATCGCACCCGCGTGGTGTCCTGCAACACGACGTCGATCGTCCGCACCCTCACAGCGCTGAAAGTTGCAGGGCTTCTTGGCTCAGCGCGCGGAACGCTCCTGCGGCGCGCCACCGACCCGTGGGAAAGCCATCTGGGTGGAATCATGAACACGCTTGTGCCCGAACCCGATATTCCCAGCCATCAGGGCCCGGATGCACAAAGCGTCGATCCCGATCTCGACGTGATCACGATGGCCGTGAAGGTGCCGCAGACCCTTGCCCATCTGCATTATTGGTCGGTCAGGATGCCGCGCAAGGCGTTCAAAGACGAGGTACTCGAAGCGTTCCGCGCCTCCTCCCGCATCGCGTTGATCCGGATGGCGGACGGGCTGGGCGCACTTAACGCGGTCAAGGAGATGATGGCCGATTTCGGGCGTCCCAACGACAGCCTCTATGAGGTGGCTCTGTGGGAGGACATGCTCAAGGTCGAGGGCGACGAATTGTACTATGCCTACATGGTCGACAACCAAGCCATCGTGATCCCCGAAACCATCGACGCGATCCGCGCCCTGACGGAAGCCGAGCGAGACGGATCGGCGTCGATTGCGCGTACGAACGCGGCGCTTGGGGTCGGGACATTTACGGCGACCTGACAGCCCCCTAGCAACAGGTTCCAAACCCATAGGGCAGAGACCCGATCAGCCCGCCGACATGCCCCCGTCGATGGGATACTGCGCTCCCGTGATGAAGGCGGACTCGTCGGAGGCGAGGAACAGGACCAGATTGGCGATTTCTATGCTTTCACCATAGCGACCCAGCGGAATCGTGCCGGCAAGCTGTTGCTTCACTTCGTCGCCGTGGCCGGGATTGAACCCTTCCTCCAGCGACCGCATCATCCGCGTGTTGACCGGCGAGGGATGCACCGAGTTGACACGCACGTTGTGGCCTGCGACCTCTATCGCGGCGGCGCGCGTCAAACCGACAACGGCATGTTTCGACGTGATATAGGGCGCGACGTTCGGGCTGCCCTTGAGGCCCGCGATCGACGACATGTTGATCACGCTGCCCGATTGCTGCCCAGTCATCACGGGCAAGACATGCTGCAACCCAAGGAAAGCGCCGCGCACATTAACCGCCATCACGCGGTCAAAATCCTCGATCTTCTGATCGACCAGCGGCGCGACCATGCCTTCGACTTCGGCGTTGTTGAAGAACACGTCGATGCGCCCGAACTTCTCGACGGTCTGCGCGACGTATCTTTTGCAATCTTCGACCGATGAGACGTCGGCGGCGATTGTCAGCAGGTCGTCCGGATTGCCCAGATCCCCCGCAGCATCCGACAGGTCGTCAACGTGGAGGTCCACAAGCGCGACCCTGGCCCCTTCGCTCAGGAAGAGCCGCGCGGTTTCCAGACCGATACCCGCCGCGCCCCCGGTGATCAGGGCGACTTTATCTTTCAGACGTTTCATGGATTGTCCTCCTTTGTTTCAGGTGTTTGCGATCGTCGTCCCTGAGCGGCCCTCCAGCATTGCAAGCGCATCCTCAAGGCGGCCCACGGAGGCGAAGCGGTCGCGATCGGATACGAAAGTCGCGGCAGCGGCCACCTTCGGCGCCATCGAGCCGTCGGGCAAGTCCAGGCGCACTGCGTCCTCCGGTGACAAATGCCTTATAGCCGATTGCGCGTCGGTGCCGAAATCGCGGAACACGGCCTCAACGTCAGTCAGCAGCAACAGCGCGTCGGCGTTCAGCTTGTGTGCCAGAAGCGCCGTCGCGTGATCCTTGTCGATCACCGCCTCGACCCCGATCAGCGAACCGTCGGCACGCCGGACGACCGGAATGCCGCCACCTCCTGCACAGATCAGCGTCACGTCGTGACCGAGTAGCAGTTGCAGCACCTTCAGATCGGGAATGTCACTGGGCATCGGGGACGGCACCACACGCCGCCAATGCGCACCGTCGGCCGCAATGCTCCAGCCGCGCGCTTCGGCCAGCCGCTCAGCTTCGGCCTTGTCATATACCGGGCCGATGAACTTGGTTGGCCTGTCGAATACCGGATCCCTGGGATCGACCTCGATCTGGGTCAGCAGCGTAGCCACCGCGCGGTCGTGACCGAGTGCATTTTCGAGCGCCTGTTCGATCATGTAGCCGATCATGCCATCGGTCTCGGCACCAAGCACGTCGAGGGGAAACGCCTCGTCAGGCCTGTAGGCCGCGCCCTGCAGCGCAAGCAGGCCGATCTGCGGGCCGTTGCCGTGGGTGATGACCAGCCTGTGTCCGGCGCGGATGATCTGCGCCAGCGCAGCTGCCGCACCGGCGACGTTGGTCCGCTGCGCCTCGGCGGTGAGCGGCTCGCCCCGGCGCAACAGGGCATTGCCCCCCAGGGCTGCGACAACCAGCATGGCCTTACGTTCCAAGCGTGGCGACGAGCACCGCCTTGATCGTGTGCAGCCGATTCTCGGCCTGATCGAACACGATCGAGGCCGGACTTTCGAACACCTCTTCCGTCACCTCCATCGCGGTGATGCCGAATTCCTCTTCGATATTGGCGCCAACTTCGGTCACGGCATTGTGGAAGGCGGGCAGGCAATGCATGAACTTGGCCCTCGGATTGCCGGTCTTGACCATCACGTCGGAATTCACCTGATAGGGCGTAAGCAGCTCGATCCGTTCCGCCCATTTTTCCTTGGGCTCGCCCATCGACACCCAGACATCAGTGTAGATGAAGTCGGCGCTTGCCACGGCGGCGTCAACATTCTCGGTCAGCGTGATCCGCGCGCCGGTTTCGGCGGCGATGGCATCGGCCTCGTCACGGATCTCCGGATCGGGCCACAGGCTTTCGGGCGCGCACAGGCGCACATCCATGCCCATCTTCGCCCCGCCGATCAGCAGGCTGTCACCCATGTTGTTGCCCGCATCGCCCATGAAGCAATAGGCGATCTCGCGCAGCGGCTTGTCGGAATGTTCCTGCATGGTCAGGAAATCGGCAAGGATCTGCGTCGGGTGGAATTCGTCCGTCAGCCCGTTATAGACGGGCACGCCAGCGTATTGCGCCAGCGTCTCGACGATAGGGTGACCAAATCCGCGATATTCGATCGCGTCATAGACCCGGCCTAGCACGCGCGCGGTGTCCTTGACGGTTTCCTTCTTGCCCAGATGCGACCCCGAGGGGCCAAGATAGGTCACATGCGCGCCCTGATCGTGGGCCGCCACCTCAAAGCCGACGCGGGTGCGGGTGCTGTCCTTTTCGAAGATCAGGGCGATCTCCTTGCCGGTCAGGCGCGGCACCTCGGTGCCCGCATATTTGGCCGTCTTCAGGTCGGCGGAAAGCTTCAGCAGAAAGCCGATTTCCTGCGGGGTGAATTCGCGCAGCGTCAGGAAATGGCGGTTTCTAAGGTTGTAGGACATGGGGTTTCCTTGTCGTCGAAGGGTTCAGATGGCGTCGCGGATCGTCGGACAACTCATGCAGTGGCTGCCGCCGCGGCCGCGGCCCAGTTCGGCACCGGGAATGGCCAGCACCTCGATACCGGCATCCTTCAGGGCGGCGTTGGTATCGTCATTGCGGTCATAGCCGATCACCACGCCCGGGCGCAGCGCCAGAACGTTGTTGCCGTCATTCCACTGTTCACGGGATTGCTCGGCGGCGTCAGAACCACCGGTGGGCACCAGGTGCAGCGTCTTGTGGCCGAGGATCTCGGCGGTGATTTCGAACAGGTGCCGGGCGTCGCGGCGGATATCCAGCGCCGCCTTGCCCGCGCCGGGGCGCAGGTCGTAGCAGGTGATCGCGTCGGCGACTTCCTTGAACGTGGTCACGACATCGCCGCCGCAATGGGTGAACACAGTGTCCAGATGCATCGCCGCGCGCGAACGCGGCATCTGGCAGGCGATGACGCGGGTCACGTCGCCACCCTCGAATAGCGCCTCCGCCAATTGGCCAACCGCCTGCGGGGTCGAGCGTTCGCCCATCCCGACCATGACGACGCCATGGCCGATGGGCATGATGTCCCCACCTTCCAGCGTGGCGGCGCCGAATTCCCGCGTCGGATCGCCGAACCAGACCCGCACTCGATCCGCGAATGTCCGATGGAACCGGTAGACTGCTGCCATCAGCAGCGTTTCGGGCCGCCGCGCCGCAAAATGCATCGGGTTCAGGCTCACCCCGCCATAGACCCAGGCCGAATTGTCGCGCGTGAAGATAAAATTCGGTAGCGGCGGCAGCACGAAACCGTGCGGGCCAAGGTAGCTGCCGAACATGCCGGAGGGCGTGAAGGGCAGATCGTCCACCCGGATGCCGCCGACCAGAAACCGCGCAAGATCGGTTCCGGGCAGGGCTTCCATCCAGCCGCGCAGATCATCCCGCATCCCGACGCCCACGTCATTCCGGGTAATACGGTGGTCGAGAACCCAGGCGCGCGCGTCGGAAATGTCCAGCGTCTCGCCCAGCAGCGCCATCGCATCCAACACCTCGACCCCTTCGCCGCGCATGATATCGGCAAAGTCGGCGTGATCCTTGATCGCCTGTTTGACCCAGAACACATCGTCGAACAGCAGGTCTTCGCGATTTTCCGGCGTCAGACGGCGATGCGCCAGGCCGGGTGGCGATACGATCACCTGCCGCAATGTACCGGCTTCGGAATGAACGCCCAATTTTGGTTCAGACATCTGGAATGCCTCCTTCTTTCTAATCAGAGAATGGCGGCCAGGCTGATCCCGGCCGAGATGAAGACGACGAGGATCAGCAGCAGGGGCCAGACGAAGACGACCCAGCGGTCGAACGACACGCGCCCGATGGCCAGACCGCCGATCACAACCGCAGAGGTGGGCGTGATCAGATTCACGAGCCCGCTCGCCGATTGATAGGCCGTCACCACGAGGTCACGGCCGACCCCCGCGAAATCCCCCAACGGGGCAAGGATCGGCATCGACAGGACGGCCAGGCCGGACGACGACGGCACGAGAAAGCTCATCCCGATCTCGATCCAAAGCATCAGGTTGATGAACGCGACTTCCGGCAGGCCGCCGAGGGTATCGGCGGCACTATTCAGGATCGTGTCGGCAATCAGGCCCTGCTCCATGATCACCACGATGCCGCGCGCCAGACCGATCACCAGCGCAACTCCCAGAAGATCCTTCGCTCCGTCGACAAAGGACGACGTTAGCTTCTTCTCCCCCATGCGGGCGACCAGCCCGACGACGATGGCCATGCCGAAGAACAGCGCGCCCATCCGAGCCATCCACCATCCCTGGCTCGAGACACCCCAAATCATTACCGCAAAGGTCGTAAAAAACAGGATCAGGACCAGCTTCTGAGTTCCGCTCAGCTTCGGCTCCTCGAACGTTGCATCCGTCTCGTTCAGAAAAAACTGCCGGTCGCTGTCGCGTTGCGCAGCGACGACGGACCGGGCCGGGTCGGCCTTAACCTTCGAGGCATAGCGCATGACGTAGGCCACGCAGATCGCGAGGCCGCCCAACAGAAGGACCAGCCGCAGCGCAATACCATCCGTGAACGGGATGCCTGCCGCGTTAGACGCGATCACCGTGGCGAAGGGGTTGATTGTCGATCCCAGCGTGCCGATCCCGGCACCGATCAGGATGATCGCCACGCCGGTCACGGAATCGTAGCCCGCCGCGATCACCACCGGGATCAGAAGCGCGTAAAAGGCCAGCGTTTCCTCGGCCATGCCATAGGTCGTGCCGCCCAGGGCAAAGAGCGACATCAGGATCGGGATCATCCAGATCTCGCGCCCCTTCAGCCGCACCATCGCCGTCTGGATGCCGGTGTCGATGGCATTCGTGGCATTCACCACGCCCAGAAAGCCGCCCAAAAGCAGTACGAACAGCGCCACGTCGATGGCATTTGCGGCATAGCTGTCGGGATCATAAAACCCCGCCACCGGTGCCAGCATGACGTCGATGACCCCCTGCGGATTGGGCTCGACCGTTTGATACGTACCCGGCACGGCGATCTCGCGCCCGACCTCTTCGTTCATGGCGCGGTCATATTGGCCCGCAGGGATAATCCAGGTCAGCGCCGCGACAACGATGATCAGGCCGAACAGGATGGAATACGCGGTGGGAAACCGCGCCGCCATGCCCTTCCCGTCCGGTGTCTTGGTCGATGATGTGTCAGACATCTCAAGTCCCCCTTATTCAATGTGATTTCTGCGAGCGTCCGGCGTGAAGCGGCACCTGGCCTGCCTGCGCATCGCCCTGACCGCCGCCGCTGGCGGACCCACTCTTGCCCGCACCAATACCTTCCAGCCGCGTTCGTTTCAGCAGCAGCGCGTTGACCGCCACCAGCGCGGAGCTGCCCGACATGGCAAGTGCTGCCACGGCGGGGCTGATGATCAACGGATAAAACACCCCTGCCGCCATCGGAAAGGCGACCACGTTGTAAGCCACGGCCCAGAACAGGTTCTGGTGCATCTTGCGCAAGGTGGCGCGCGACAACTCGATGGCCCCCACGACATCGTAGGGATCGCTTTTCATCAGCACGACATCGGCGCTTTCCATCGCCACGTCGGTGCCCGCACCGATGGCAAATCCGACATCGGCCTGGGTCAACGCGGGTGCGTCGTTGACACCGTCACCGACCATGCCGACCTTCTTACCCTGGGCCTGAAGCTCTTTGACCTTCTCGGCCTTTTGGCCCGGAAGAACATCTGCCAGCACAATGTCGATGCCCAGCTCGCCCGCGATCCGCCTTGCGGTACCTTCGTTGTCGCCGGTCAGCATCGCCACCTCGACGCCGCGTGCGCGCAGCTTGGCCACGGTGGCCTTGGCGCTCGGACGCGGCGCATCAGCGATGGCGATCAGGCCCAGCATCCGTCCGCCCTGCGCCACATGCACAACCGTGCGGCCCTCGCCCTTCAGGCGCTCGGCCTCCGCCGTCAGGGTGCCGACGTCGATACCCTCCTCGTCCATCAGGCGCCGATTGCCGACCAGCACGGTCTTGCCTGCGACTTCGGCGCGCGCGCCGCGGCCTTCGAGGTTGAGAAACTCGGCCATCTGCGGGACGTCGAGGTCCGCCGCGCGTTCGACAATGGCGAGCGCCAGCGGGTGGTCCGAGCCGCGATCGACGGCCGCCGCAGCCCGCAGCGCGTCATCCTCCGCGCCGCCTTCGGCGGCAACGACCTCGACCACGCGCGGTTCGCCCATGGTCAACGTGCCGGTCTTGTCGAAGACGATCACGTCAAGCTTGGTCGCGTCTTCCAGCGCACCGGCATTCTTGAACAGGATACCGTGCTGCGCCCCTAACCCTGTGCCCACCATCACCGCCATCGGCGTAGCAAGCCCAAGCGCGTCCGGGCAGGCGATGACGAAGACGGTGATCGTCAGCGTCAGCGCGAACAAAAGCGGAGAGCCGATCCACCAGAACCAGACCGCGAAGGTTGCAAGTCCGATCACGACGGCGATCAGCACCAGCCATTGTGAGGCTTTGTCGGCCAGAAGCTGGGCGGGTGCCTTGGAGTTCTGCGCCTCCTGCACCAGCTTGACGATCTGCGCCAGCGCGGTGTCGGCCCCGACCTTGGTGGCGCGGTACCGGAAACTGCCGCTCTTGTTGATGGTGGCGCCGATCACGGTGTCGCCGACGGCCTTGTTGACCGGCATGGATTCGCCTGTCAGCATGGATTCGTCGACCAGCGACGCGCCTTCGACAACCTCGCCATCCACCGGGATCTTGTTGCCGGGCCGGATCAGCACGATCTCGCCCTCAAGTACTTCGGAGGTAGGCACCTCAACGTCTTGCCCATCGCGGATAACGGTCGCCATCGGCGGTGCAAGATCGAGCAGTGCGCGGATTGCAGCGGACGCCCCGGCCCGCGCGCGCATCTCCAGCCAGTGACCCAACAGGATGAACACCAGCAGCACCGCCACCGCCTCGTAGAATTGCACGCCCGGAAAGAAGAAGGTAGACCCGACGCTGAACACATAACCGGTGCCAACCGACAGCACGACCAGGACCGCCATGTTCAGGATGCCGTTGCGCAGGGCGCGCCAGGCGGCGACGAAGAACGGCCAGCTTGGCCAGATAATCGCGGCACTACCCAGGAAGAACAGCCACAGATCCAGTTCCAGCCCGAAGGGCGGCGCGGGTGGCGTGAACAGGCCACCCATCGGCGAATAAGTGAAGATCGGGATGGTGAACAGCAGCGCCACCCAGAAGCGGTTGCGCATGTCGCGGACCATGCTGGCCATGTCCATACCACCGCCGTGGCCCATCTCGTGCGCCATCGCGTCGTGGCCAGCCGGGGCCTCCGCGCCAGACATTTGATGGTCGGCGTGGCAGACATGGTTCGGAACCCGCTCCCCGGCGCAGTGGAATCCGCAGGCCTCAACCGTGTTGCGCAGCTCTTCCTCGCCCACTGCCGTCTCATCGTAGTGGACTGTCACGCTTGCCGATGCCGGGTTCGCTTCGGCGCTGTGCACGCCGCCGTGAGCTGACAAATGGCGTTCGACCGCGAGATGATCGAGTTCCTCGAACAGCCCGCGGACCTCAAGGGTCAATTTTTTCAATGTTGGCTCCTGTCGATTTTCCTTGCGATCGAGAACGACCGTTTAGGTAAATAGACGTTGCCGGTCTCCAAACCTTACAGTTCCATCCGAAAGGCATTGATTTGCATGAAAGCCACTGGCGATTCCTCAACTCGGCAATTCGAATACTTTGCCGACGGGGCGCGCCAAGTCTCCGCAGAGGCCTCGTGCTCAGGGAGGTAATCGCGACTGAGCTGCGCCCGCGACCGTCCCATCGCAATGGGTGGTCAGCGGCGCCGAGAGGACTCCCGTAATGAGCCGGTTGCTTTTCAACGCCCAGTTTGTGCCTTAGGTTTGCACTTTGGGCCGTCCCAAAAAAATATGTCGGAGAAAGAATTCCATGTGCTTGTCCGCGCAAGTCAGCTTTGCCGCCAGCGTTTTTCTTGTTGGCGGCGGCACGGCCATTTCAATTGTGGCGTGGCGGCGAAACAAACGGTATCTTCCGCTTGCCCTGATGCCGCTTTTTGCCGGACTGCAACAGTTTACCGAGGGTTTTGTCTGGGTCGGCATGAACGGAAACGATCCCCTGACGGTCTTATGGGGAGCTATGGGGTTCATTTTTTTCACCTGGTTCATGTGGCCGATCTGGGTGCCATACTCGGTCTACGTTCTGGAACCGGACGACAGCCCTCGGAAGCGGTTGTTCCGCCTCATGGCGTTGATCGGACTGGCCTTCGGTCTATTGCTTTACATCCCGCACGGGCTGAACAGCAGCATGGTCGTGGTCGAGATCAACAACCAGTCGCTGGCCTATGAAAAATCAATGTGGCTTGATTACATGATGCCACGCTGGCTGACCAATACGATCTATGTGACCCTTATCACCCTGCCGCCAGCGCTGTCGCATTACAAACATATGCGCCATTTCGCCCTGACGCTGGTGGCGGTGATCGTGATCGATATCGCCTTTCTCCAGTTTGCCTACATTTCGTTTTTCTGCCTGCTGGCGGGGCTCGCAACGCTGCATCTGGTGTACATCATTTTGACCAACAAATGCGCCCGTGAATGCCCTGAATTGTTCGCCTGATTCCGTCGCCTAGCTTTGCTTGTCGCAGTAGGGGATCGCTTCGGCGCTAGACTGGGCAGTAGCAATCATCGGGATCCTCCAGGCAGCAGGCTCCACAATGGTATTGGATCGCCTCGCGCAGAGCAGCGCGCGCCCTGTGCAGCCGAACGCCAAGGGCATTGCGGTTCAACCCCATATCGGCGGCCACGATTTTCCGATCCTCTTCACCGAAATCGATCCGCCGGATCAATTTGGCATCAACGGTACGAAGCTCGGTAAGCAGCCTGCTCGGACAAGTGCACAGCCGCGCCATCTGCACCGGCGCATCGGCAACCAACTGATGTGGGTCTCGTGCGACAGCTACGGCCAAGCGGCTGCGCCGAGTGGCTTTGCGAAAATGATCGTTCATGGTGGACCGGAGGATCGCGTATAGCCATGCATCCATGCGTTCCACGTCGCGAAGCTGATCCTTGCGCGTCAGCACCCGAATGCAGAACTCTTGGAAAACATCCTCGGCATCCGCGCGGTTGCCGACCCGTTTCGCGAGGAAGCCGAGAAACGCTTTTCGCCCTTCGACCAGTGCGTTCTCGGTCGCTGTTCCACTATATTGTTCTTCCACATTGCTGTTCATTCGAGTTCCTCCTTTTATTGGCTCCACTTAATCACACGACGGTATTTGGCCTCTGGTCGGCCGCGCTTCCGAAGTGACTGAAGGAGTAAAAAATCAGAGCCAGTCCTGTCACGATCATCGGCGCGGAAAGCACTTGACCCATCGTCAGCCCCCATTCGCCGAAATGAAGCGCGTGACCGATCGGATTCTCGGCGGTCACGAACTGCATGTCCGGCTGCCGGAACAGTTCCACGAAGCTTCTGGCAAGGCCGTACCCAGTAAGGAAAACCCCGGTCAGAGCACCGGGGGCCTTCAGCCAGCCGCGCCGCCAGGCGAGATAGAGCAGGAGTGTTCCGAGCAGCAGCCCTTCCAGAAGCGCCTCGTATAGCTGCGAAGGGTGTCGGGCGCAGAGCCCGGTGATGCCGTCACAGACTTGCGCCGCCTCGCCCGGAAAGATTATCGCCCAAGGAACGTCCGTAGGCCGCCCCCAAAGCTCGTTGTTGGTGAAATTCGCCAGCCGTCCCAGAAACAGCCCCGGCGGAGTTGCCAGCGCAAGCAGGTCTGCGGTGCTGAGCAGGGATCTTTTCTGACGAAGACAGAATATCAGCGCCGCAATCCCTACACCCGCAAAACCGCCGTGGAACGACATGCCGCCCTGCCACACCTTGAGGATTTCCAGCGGGTTGGCCAGGTAATAGCCGGGCTGATAAAACAGCACGAAACCCAGGCGCCCACCCACGATCACGCCCAGTATGATCCATGTCAGAAGGTTCTCGATCTGCTCGCGATCAAGTGGCGGACCGGCCGGGGGCCAGAGTGCCGGGCGATTGACTGCGGCCAGACAGATGCGCCATCCGATGAGGATGCCGACGATATAGGCCAGCGCGTACCAACGCAGCGCGAATGTGAAACTGCCGATTTCGATCGAGAACAGATCGGTTCCGATGTCCGGAAATGGTATCGCTGCGGTCAACATTGAGGGAGTCCCTGTTCTTTGCTTTGGAACCGAAAACCGAAATGCCCCTGGCGCTCAATCCATGGTGCTCGTTTCAGAAGATGGTGTGCGTCACGATCAGTCATGGCGTAATCTACATCTTTGCCAGTCCCTGACGCCGATGAAGACGAGCGGGGTCAGGGTCAGAGCGCCCAGTCCGATTGCAGCCCAGGCAGCACGGGAGGTGTCTCCGCTGACGGCTTCGTTGCCGAAATGCGCGAGTACGAAACTGGCAGGAATAATTCCGGCTAACGTGGCCAGTCCGAAGCGCCAGAAATGCAGTCGGCTGAGCCCCGCTGCATAGCTGACAATATCGAACGAAACGAATGGTAACAGCCGACTGATAAAAACCGTGAATGTTAGCGCGTTCTGAGAGCCAAGCCAGCCAACATCGATCTTGTCGCCAAACCATTGCCGCAATACGTCCCGACCCAAAAACCGGGCGAGAACGAAGGCTGCAAGAGCGCCGAATTCGGCACCGAGAACGATGTAAACTGTTCCGACGGTGTGGCCGTAGGCCGCGCCTGCAGCCAGTGCGATGGGTGCACTTGGGATCGGCGTGGCCACGATCGCTATCGTCATCAGTCCGACGACTAAAATTGGCCCCCAGATACCTGCAGCCATGACCCAAGCAGAGATCCTGTCGCCGTTCAGGCGGGTCAGGGTATCGGGCAGCGGTCCGAACGCAAGGACCAGCAAGGCCGCCGCGAATGCCAGCGCGATGGCGGTCTTGACGGTTGGTGTGAGCGTATTGTTACGGTTCATCTGCGCCTCATGTCAGGTCAAGGGCATCGAGAGAGACTTCAGGCCGCGTCCAAAGCGGCCCGGAGCAAATCGCGGACTTGATCGGCGACTTCGTGCAACTCGGCGTTCTCTACCGCTTGCATAGAGGCCACAGGGTCAATGGCGCTGATTTCGGTGCCTCCGTCCATCTGGCGCAGAATCACATTGCAGGGCAGCATCGCGCCGATGCGCGGCTCGATTTCGATGGCCTTGTGGGCCATGCCCGGATTGCAGGCACCAAGGATGCGATAGGGCGCCATCTCCACACCCAGCTTCTTTTTCATCGTCGCCTTCACGTCGATCTCGGTCAGTACGCCAAAGCCCTTTTCTGTCAATGCATCGCGGACGCGCATTTCAGCGTCGCCCAAGGCGACATCTTTCAAGAAACGATCATAGGTATAGGCCAATTCGATTTTCTCCCTTACGGTTTTTCTGTGGTTGCTGGTCATTGCCTGGATTCGGCAAATCCGGCTGCGGTCTGACGTTGGCGTCAGGATGTCTTGCGGATCCGACGCTTGGGAAGGCGGCGCCAGTCAAAACTGGCGCCGAACCTCTCAATTGTCGTTCATCATGTCTCCGTCGCCCATGACCTGGCCATTGCCGGGCTGACCCTGCGACTGCCCCATGTTCGACCGCATCATCTGCATCCGTTCCATCATTTCGGCAGGCGCCACCATCTCTTCCGCCGTCACCGCGCCGTCACCGTCGGCATCGAGGTGCTGGAATCGGTCCACCATCATCTCGCGGATCATCGCGCTGTGAAGCGTTTCGAACTCTGCAATCGAGAGGGAGCCGTCGCCATCGCTGTCATATTCGGCAAGCTTGGCCTGCAGCTGCGTGCGCATCTCTTCAGGAGTGACCTTGCCGTCGCCATCAGCGTCCAGCATCTTCGTCATGCCTCCGCCCATCGGGCCCATACCGCCCATCATGCCGCCGCCCATCATGTTGCCATGCATGCGCTGCATCATATCCATCATTCCATCCATGCCCTCCATCATGCCGGGGGCACCTCCTTGCACGGCACCGGGTCCGGATTTTCCGCCGTGTCCGTGGTGGGACTCCGCGAATGCGGCACCGCCAAGGACGGTTGCAGTGAGGGTCATTGCAGCGAGTAGAGTATTGCGTTTCATTTAGATCACCTCGTGTCAGTGTTGCGATACAGAACATATGGCAGATGCCTGTCGCGAAGGAATGCAGGGAGCGCAGGCGTTTTGTATCGGCAGGTCGCAAACGCAGGGCCTGTTACACTTCGTGACAAATCTCTTCGGGAAATCACCCGGCATTCATCTAAAGGAAGGCCTATGAGCGAACCGCCGCACATTCTTGTCGTCGATGACCACCGCGAAATCCGCGATGCCGTGACGCGCTATCTGGAAAAGAACGGGATGCGCGCAACGTCCGCGCGCGACGCGGTCGACATGGATGCGAAGCTTGCGAACGGCAAGTACGACCTCATCGTCCTCGATGTCATGATGCCGGGGGAAGATGGTCTTTCCGTGTGCCGCCGACTTTCGGCAAGTGGATCCGTTCCGATCCTGATGTTGACCGCGCTCGGGGAGGAAACCGACCGGATTGTTGGCCTTGAAATCGGCGCGGATGACTACCTTGCAAAACCCTTCAACCCGCGTGAACTGGTCGCCCGGATCAAGGCCATCCTGCGCCGTTCGACGAAAGCCGAACCCTATGCAGGTACACTTTCGGGTCGACGCGTCGCGTTTGCCCATTGGATATTGGACACGGACAGTCGGGTACTGTCGAACGAGGACGGTGAGCAAATCGATCTGACCAGCGCGGAATTCAAGCTTTTGACCGTCCTGCTGGAACGTCCTCGTTTTGTCCTCAGCCGCGATCAGTTGCTCGATCTGACGGCAGGCCGCGCAGCGTCAGTATTTGACCGGACCATAGACAATCAGATCAGCCGACTGCGCCGGAAGATCGAGCTTGATCCGTCGCGGCCGCGCATCGTCACGACTGTGCGCGGCGGCGGCTATTGCCTGGCTGCCGATGTTCACGAGTTGAGCTGATGCCGCGCCCCTTCGATAATCTTCGCGGGCAGCTGGTGCTGCTGATCGTCGCGGCGCTTGCTGTCGCGCAGACGATCAGCCTGTTGCTGTTCGTGGACGAGCGCGGCCTCGCCGTGCGCGCCGCCTTGGGCTTCGAGGCGGCAGGCCGGGCCGCGAACGTCGCGCTCTTGCTCGAAGAGGCGCCGGAGTCTTTGCAGCAGGCGATCCTGAGAGCGGCGAATTCCCCTTTGGTACGTTTCGATCTTTCGGACATTCCCGCTGTCGATCATGAGAGCCATGCAGACGGTGGAGCCGTAGAGGCGCGCGTTCGCGGACTACTGGGTGGCGCGAACGATCGGGAAATCCGCGTGGAATTGCACGAGGTCGAACAAGGCATTTCGCCGATGCCACATCTCACGCCGGAGATGGCCAAAATGCATCTCGCGATGATGCGGGGCGAGCTTACCGCGATCGAAATGCAACTGTCGATCGCCCTCGCGGACGGGCATTGGCTGAATGTCGGAACACGGTTCGAACGGCCGCCGTTGCAGTGGCCATGGGCTTCAATCGTCAGTTTCGGGATCACGGCGGCGATCATTCTGGTCTCGGCCTGCTGGTTCCTTCTGACCCGTCTGACCGGGCCGCTTCTGCGCGTCTCTCGCGCAGCCGACCAGCTTGGACGAGGCGAAGCCGTCGATCCGTTGCCACTGATCGGTCCGAGCGAGGTGCGCGGCCTCACGCAGGCCTTCAATCGGATGCAGGCGAGGCTGACGCGTTTCGTCGCGGACAGGACAAGACTTCTTGCGGCATTGGGCCATGATCTGCGCTCTCCGCTGACCGCCATGCGGGTGCGGGCGGAGATGGTGGACGAGGACGAAACGCGTGACAGTCTTGTCGCCTCAATCGAGGAAATGCAGGAGATGGTCGATGAAACGCTGGCCTTTGCGCGGGGCATGGCCAGATCCGAAGTCTACGAGACGGTGGATCTGGGTGCCTACCTGAAGCAGTTGCAGGCCAACATGATCGACGGCTTCACCCTTGAAACAGCCAACAGCATAAGCGTTCGCTTGCGCCCCCAATCGGTACGCCGCGCCCTGCGCAACATCATCGAGAACGCACAGCGCTATGGCGGGGGGGCCAAGGTCACCTTCGGGCATGACGCCGAAAACGTCCAGATACGGGTTTCCGACAACGGTCCCGGGATCCCCGAAGCCGAACTTGAACAAGTGTTCGAACCGTTCTTTCGGCTCGAAAAATCCCGCTCGCGCGAAACCGGTGGGACCGGTCTTGGCCTGTCGATCGCGCGAACGATTGTGCGGGCCCATGGCGGCGACGTAGCGCTGACGAACCGCACCGAAGGCGGTCTTCTCGTGACCGTCACTTTACCACTCGAAACAGAACCTGATCAGCAAGAAAGGAACACCTCATGATAAAAATGGTATCCGCTGTAACCCCCTCAGCCCTAGTATTGTCCGCCGGAGCCGCGCTCGCCGATCCTGCGGACAGTTGGGGCGACGGTTTCGGTCACATGATGTGGGGAGGTGGATTCGGCATGGCTGGCGGTTTGATGATGCTGTTGTTCTGGGGGGCGATCATCGCATTGATCGTGTTCGCCGTCCGTGGCTTCTCGGCCGGGTCTGGCTCTGGCGGCAAATCGGACGCGGCCGAGATTCTTCGCGAGCGCTATGCCCAAGGTGAAATTGACGAAGAGGAGTACGAGCGCCACAAGGCGAAACTCGAATTTTGACGCCAAGGCTGATGCTTTTGATGCCCACCGAACTATGAGTCATTAACTATCGACCTTCCCGCCATGGAACGCTGTGTCCGCTTAGGTAACGGCCGAATGATTGGGAAATCGGACAGGTTGTTTTCGCCTTCGGCTTCGACACCGCAGTGTTCCAAACCGTGCTGCCCATGAGGGTTGCAATGTTCCATGGATGCATATTGCGCGCCGTTCGTGTTTACAGGCCTCGCATTCAGGTCATTTTGGCACGGCAACAAATCGCGTGATGTCAGTAAGCCGAAGGTAGATATTTGAGGATCACGATCTGGTGACAGCCGGGTTCGCGCGCACTTTTTTGCGATGCTACGAACTGATACAAAATTCACTGTTATGTCAGACGAGCTCGCTTGACCCTCCAGTGCTGGAAGGTGGTTTATGCACACCTGATAGGCAAGAAATCAGTAGCAGGAATGCCATGGTAGAGCAGGCACCCTTTGTAATCCATAGACGTCGTTTCGTACTGGCTGCGGCGAGCGGCGTAATCGCGTTGGCTGCGCCGTCGTTACTCCGGGCGCAGGGAGTGGAAACGACGCGTCGGAACTTATCGTCTTTCCGCACGCACGAGTGGCGGGACCATTTCGAGTCCCTGGACAAAGGTATCATCATTTCGGATACGATCACGAAAGTGTTGCAGCATTGGACCACCGATGGCGAAATGCGAATCTATCCGACATCGGTTCCCCTGACCGATGAGTTGACAAAGCGGGGCTATACCGAGGTTGTCGAAAAAAGGGAGAACCCGAGCTGGGCGCCAACGCCGTCGATGCGTGAGCGCAACCCCGAATGGCCAGCACTTATTCCAGGCGGAGACCCCGCCAATCCGCTGGGCACCCGTGCGCTCTATCTGTCTTGGCAGTATTACCGGATCCACGGAACGCAGGATACTCGGAAGATCGGGCGCAAGTCGTCGAACGGATGTATTGGCCTCTACAACGAACATATCGAGGAAGTCTTTGAACGAACGGCTCTGGGAACGCAGGTGAAGCTGATTTGAGCAGAGTGGTTCTCGCGAGGGACAGTAAAGAATGAACAAGATGCTTCTGGCCATTCTGGCCCTTTTTTTGATCGGGGGCCTCGCCGTTTATTGGAACGCGGCCCCATCCAGGCAACAGGCGGCCGGTCACTCGATGGTGCCACCGGACACAAGCGGCGTGGCCCGAGGGGCACCCATCGTGGAGGTTTCGGTGCCGACGGACCTGTCAGCGAATGCACAGATCGGAAAAGGCGCATTCGAGGCGAAATGTGCCGAATGCCATGGCGCCAACGCAGCAGGTCAGAATGGTGTTGCGCCGCCACTTGTGCACAAGATCTATGAGCCTTCACATCATTCGGACATGGCTTTCGTCTTGGCGGCGAAAAACGGTGTCCGGTCGCATCACTGGAATTTCGGGAATATGCCTCCGGTCAAGGGACTGACAGACGCTGATGTCAAGATGGTCACGCAATTCGTCCGGGAACTCCAAGAAGCGAATGGCATTTTCTAACAGATTAAAGGGTAAAATTTTTTTTTACCGGGAAGTTGGCCAATCGCCACCGACCGCGACTCTTCCAGAGCTTCTTGCCGTGCGCGGCTGGACCGTCGCGGACCTGAACTATGATTTGCTCGGCAGTTTGACTCGGCAGGGCAACGTGTTCGGTGGAATTCGGCGCGGTCGTGTAAACCGAAACTCGGTTCCTCCCTATTTTCGACTTGCCTGCGATGTCGGTCAATCTTCTGGCTATCAGGTTGCTGAAAGCAGAAGAGAAAATCACCTTACGGGTGTCGCAGCCGAACTACGATCAAAGCGACGGGGCGCGCCAGAGCTCCATACTATTTAAGGCTAGGAGAGAACATGATACGTCGGGATTTCCTTTTGCGTAGCGCTTCGGCGGCCGCTGTCCTTCCATTGCCCAGAGCGGGGCGCGCATTGACGCCTCAATTTGACGAATTCAAAGCTCAAGTGAGCGCGGTCCAGCTCGCGCCGCCGCCTTATCCAAAGACGGAAATATGGGGCTATGACGGCATGATGCCCGGCCCGGAGTTGCGGATCGCGCAGGGTGCCCGCGTTCAGCGAAAGTTACTGAACGCGCTGCCACAGGCAAGCTCGGTCCACTGGCACGGAATCCGGATCGACAACGCGATGGACGGCGTCGCCGGGCTGACCCAAGCCGCCGTCGAACCGGGCGAGAGTTTCGATTACGACTTCGTTGTACCTGATGCCGGAACCTATTGGTATCACGCCCATGCGAGGTCCTTCGAACAGGTCGCCCGAGGGCTTTACGGCGCGCTGATTGTTGAGGAAGCGGAAGCTCCGGAAGTGGATCGCGAGGAGGTTCTGATCCTGGACGATTGGCTTCTCGATCCCGAAACCGCACAGATCAATCCCGACTTCACCTCTGCGCATTCCCGCAGCCACGCAGGCCGCATGGGAAATTTCGTTGCGACGAACGGACAGTACGGTCTTGCGATCGATGTGCGTCAGAATGAACGGCTTCGACTGCGTCTGATCAATGCGGCCAACGCGCGGATCTTCGTCGTTGATATCGCCGGAATGGAAGGCTGGACCATCGCGTTGGACGGGATGCCACTGGCGCAACCCCAGAGGCTCGGCGAACCCCTCATTCTCGGCCCCGGCCAGCGCGCCGATCTGATCGTCGACGTGACTGCCGACTCCGGTGAAACGGCCCATCTGGTGCGCCTCGACAATGGGGAAGGTATGTCACAAGTTGCCCTTACCGTGACCGGTCGGGCGTCCGCCGTACGCCGGGATGACCCCCCTGCCCTGCCGAGCAATGCGAATATGGATGTTCCGGGCCTAGACAATGCGGTTCCCGTTCGCCTTAACATCGAGGGCGGTGCGATGGGCCGGATGCAATCGGCGGTCTTGAACGGTGAACGGAAATCCTTCCGCGATCTGGTCGACGAAAACGAATACTGGGCCTTAAACGGCACCGTCGGAATGCCCGATGCACCGCTTGCCGGTCTCGCTCTCGGGCAGACCGTCAAGCTTGAGATTAGCAACGACACGTCCTTCCCGCACGCGATGCACTTGCACGGGATGCATTTCCGCGAAATCGGCGAGGATGGCACATTGGGGCCGCTCCGGGATACGATAACGATGTTCCGGGGCGAAACGCGGACCGTTGTCTTTGTCGCCGATAATCCAGGCGACTGGCTGTTTCACTGCCACATGCTCAGCCACGCGGCCGCCGGCATGATGACATGGATGCGAGTGACGTGATGCGAAGATACCTGATGCTGTCGGTGATTTTTCTGGGCGGTGGCGGAGCCGCAGCCTGGCTCATGAGCACGGCCGGTGTGCTGACCGAATCCACGCCGGAAGCCGCCGACATTGCACAGGGTGAAGATCTTTACAGAGAATATTGCGCGGCCTGCCATGGTGCCGATTTGGAAGGACAGCCGGATTGGCGGTCGGCCGGACCAGATGGCGTCCTGCCTGCACCGCCGCATGACGAAACCGGTCATACCTGGCATCATCCCGATGGCGTGCTGTTTGACTACACCAAGCTGGGCGGCAAGGCCGCTCTTGCCCTCCAAGGGGTCGAGTTCGAAAGCGGCATGCCCGGGTTCGGCGACCAGCTGTCGGACGCCGAAATCTGGAACATCATCGCTTACATCCAATCAACGTGGCCGGAGCGTCAGCGCGCTATTCAAGCCGAACGAAGTGCTGACCAGCGACAGCAGGAAGGCAACTGAACCGCGTCCGAGAAAGGCGCTGAATATCTTGAGGTCGAGGAAAAGTTGGACTGGTTGTCGAGCGAAGGTATGACGCAATCGAGTTACCGCCCATCCAAGGACAATCATTTGGTCGAGTGCGCTTAATCGACTTGGCACGACAGGACGCTGGGTACGTGATCCGGCAAGTTTTGCACCAGTAATTGCAGTCCCAAGGGTTATTCAGGTCGCGGCTGGCGCCGACACATCGTATCCTGCGTTTTTGATCGCTTCCGACACCGCCCTGACGCTGAGAAAACTCTCGACCGAAACGGTATGCGTGCTCAAGTCGCACGAAACGGTCGCAGTTGGGTCAATAGACCTAATCGCCTTGTCAATTGTTGCGGTGCAATGCCCGCAACTCATTCCCGGAACTGTGAAGCTGCTCATATACGTCTCCTTCTCTCTTATCTTCAGGTGGGCGCTTCCAGCGGAGGAAGGTCAAGGGCAAAAAAATATTCTGAAAAGCTTGACCTTCCAGTTGGTGGAAGCCCTAGATATCTTACCCAGAGACGAAGGAGACGCTCATGCCAGTCACACAAGACCTGCGGGTCTCTGTCCAGAACATGTCCTGCGCATCATGTGTCGGTCGGGTCGAGCGCGCGCTCTCGGCGCTGCCCGGGGTCGAAGAAGTCAATGTGAACCTTGCGGCCGAAACTGCGCAGGTCCGAATCGACTCGGAAACCCGGATACCGGAGCTGATCGACGCGCTGGATCGGGCCGGCTATCCCGTCCGGACGCAGACTATTCGCCTGAACGTCTCGTCCATGTCCTGCGCGTCCTGCGTCGGCCGTGTCGATAAGGCGCTGGCGGCAGTGCCTGGCGTTCTGGAGGTCAACGTCAATCTCGCCTCCGAGACCGCAACCGTGACTTATGTCGAGGGCGCGATGAAGATCTCCGATCTAATGAAAGCTGCCACAGACGCCGGCTACCCTGCTGAACCGGCGGACAGTGTCTTGCCCGAGGAGCACAGCGCCCGCAAGGCAGCCGAAGCGCGCGATCTGGCCCGTAAGACCGCCTTCGCTGCGACATTGGCGCTGCCGGTTTTCCTGCTCGAGATGGGTGCACACCTAGTGCCGGGGATGCACGAGATGATCGGCCGCACCATCGGTCACCAGACAAGTTGGATGATCCAGTTCGCACTGACGACAGTTGTGCTGTTCTGGCCCGGACGCCACTTTTACGCCAAGGGCTTCCCCGCGCTTCTGAAGGGCGCGCCCGACATGAACAGCCTCGTCGCCGTTGGCACCGGCGCAGCCTATCTCTATTCTCTTACCGCGCTCTTTGCGCCTGCGCTGCTGCCCGTGGCGTCCCGTGCCGTTTACTTCGAGGCAGCGGCAGTCATCGTCGTGCTGATCCTTCTGGGCCGCTGGATGGAGGCGCGCGCCAAGGGCCGCACCGGCGCCGCGATCCAGAAGCTTCTTGGCCTTCAGGCCCGCACTGCGCGAGTTCTAGTGGACGGGGAGCCGCAGGACGTCGCCATCGAACGGATCGGCACCGGCGACATCCTCGTTGTGCGTCCCGGCGAACGCATTGCGGTGGATGGGAACGTCACGCAAGGCAGCGCCCATGTCGACGAGAGCATGATCACCGGAGAGCCGGTTCCCGTCTCCAAGTCCGAGGGCGATCCGGTCACCGGCGGCACCGTCAACGGCACCGGCAGCTTCCAGTTCCGCGCCACACGTGTCGGCGCCGACACGACGCTCGCGCAAATCATTCGCATGGTGGAGCAGGCGCAAGGCGCCAAGTTGCCGATCCAGGGCCTGGTGGACCGGATCACGCTGTGGTTCGTGCCGGCGGTCATGGCACTGGCCGCGTTGACCGTTCTGGTCTGGCTGCTGGTCGGCCCCTCGCCCTCCCTGTCCTACGCGCTTGTGGCCGGGGTCTCGGTTCTCATCATAGCCTGCCCCTGCGCCATGGGACTGGCCACGCCGACCTCGATCATGGTCGGTACTGGGCGCGCAGCCGAGATGGGTGTGCTTTTCCGCAAGGGCGACGCGCTCCAACGACTGACGTCGGTGAATGTTATCGCGCTCGACAAAACCGGCACCGTCACCCAAGGGCGCCCCGAACTGACCGATATGGTCCTGGCCGACGGGGTCGACCGGGCCGACATCCTGGCACTGGTGGCGGCGGTCGAGACGCAGTCCGAGCATCCCATCGCCGAAGCCATCGTGCGCGCGGCCCAGGCCGAGAACGCGGCACGTCACGACGTCGAGAGCTTCGAATCCATCACGGGCTACGGCGTTCGGGCCAAGGTTGCCGGCCACGAGGTGCTTGTCGGTGCAGATCGCCTGATGGTCCGCGAAGGACTGAGCATCGGGTCGCTGGTCGAGGCGGAGGGCCGCTTGGCCGTGCTGGGCCGCACGGCATTGTTTGCCGCGGTGGATGGCAGGGTTGCAGCGGTCCTCGGCGTGTCCGATCCGGTCAAACCCGCCAGCGCGGCCGCCATTGGCGCGCTGCACCGCCTTGGGCTGGAGGTCGCTATGATCACCGGCGACAAGCGCGAGACAGCCGATGCCATCGCACGCGAAACCGGCATCGACCACGTGATCGCCGGCGTTCTGCCCGATGGAAAGGTGGCCGCACTAAACGAGCTTCGCCAAGGGGGCCGACGGATCGCCTTCGTCGGCGACGGCATTAACGACGCCCCCGCGCTGGCACATGCGGATGTCGGTATCGCCATCGGCACGGGAACCGATGTGGCCATCGAATCCGCCGATGTGGTGCTGATGTCGGGCGATCTACGCGGCGTGGTCAACGCCTTTGAAGTATCAGGCCGCACGATGCGCAACATCCGTCAGAACCTGTTCTGGGCGTTCGGCTACAACGTCGCGCTGATCCCGGTGGCTGCGGGTGTGCTCTACCCCACGTTCGGCTTGTTGCTCTCGCCAGTCCTGGCTGCCGGAGCCATGGCACTGAGTTCGGTCTTCGTGCTGACCAACGCCCTTCGGCTACGCAGGGTCCGTCCCATCATGGAAGAAGCCAGAGCGCGCGGTGGTGAAGAGGCCACTTTACTATCCCCTAACCCTGTCGCCGCTGAATAAGGAGAACCTGATCATGAATATTGGAGATGTCGCCGCCCTTTCTGGCCTCCCAGCCAAGACGATCCGATACTACGAGGATGTCGGGCTTGTGAAGCCTCTTCGCAGCACGAACGGCTATCGCACATTCCGTGAAAGCGATGCGCACAAGCTCGCGTTTCTCGGCCGTTCCCGGGCGCTCGGCTTCAGCATTGAAGACTGCCGCAACCTTATTGCTCTGTACGAGGACGAAAAACGCGCCAGCGCCGAAGTCAAGGATATCGCCGAGCAGCATCTTGAACGGATCGACGACAAGATTGCGGAGCTGAAGGAAATGCGCGCGACGCTAGCACATCTAGTGGACGCCTGTGCCGGGGATCACCGCCCGGATTGCCCAATCCTCGCCGATTTGGCAACGAAACACCGCGGCGAAGAGCAACTCAAGAATACTGCGTTGTAGGGTGCGAGCGTTTGGCTTGGGCGATCCTCTTTGCGATTGTGCTCTTCGGTTTGAGCGGACTTGTGCATGTCCGTGCGATGAGTTTCGTCATGACGGCCACCAAACGCACTCCATTCACACAATTAAGCCGCCTCTTATTTGCCCTCTATACACTCGCGACCGCCCACATAGGTGAAGCCGGGCTTTACGCACTGGGTTTCAGTTTCGGCGAGTTCTTAGGTATTGGCGGTTTCGCTCAAGACAACGTCGATTCATTCATGGATGTTTTCTACTTTTCCATCGTCAATTACTCCTCTCTGGGGCTTGGCGATATTTATCCCACGGGTCATTTGCGCTTTCTTGCCGGCATCGAGGCCCTGAATGGCTTTCTCCTCATCAGCTGCTCGGCCTCTACAATCTTCCTCGTGGTCACGAGAAAGATGGATTAGGAGCGCCACAAAACCTCATCCCAAAAGAGTTGGAACCCTCCATCGCTGGAAGGTTGTTGATGTTCTGAACGGGGATGGAACAAGCGAAAGGAGCACGTCATGTCATATTGGAGATTTGCCGCCATGATCGCGACCTCGACGGTCGTGATGTTCGGGCTGATGTATCTCAACACCTATCTTCTGACCCATGTTTTCTGGTCCGAAACCCGAGCCTATATGGCGCTGTTGATGGGTGCGACGATGGCGATCATCATGTTGGCGTTCATGCTTTCAATGTATTCGAGCAAGACCGTAAATGCCGCTATTTTCAGCGGTGCCGTCGTCGTGTTCGCCGCCTCGCTCTGGCTCGTACGAAGCCAGGTCACGGTGGGCGATACCAGCTACATGCGCGCGATGATCCCACACCATTCGATCGCGATCATGACATCGAGCCGCGCCGATATCTCGGATCCGCGCGTGCGCAAGCTCGCGGACGAGATCATCTATGCGCAAGATAAGGAAATCGCGGAGATGCGCTATCTGATCAACGATATCGATGCATCCGGCGACACATCCGAGACTGCAAGTGTCGAGAGCCCCCGTATTGTGAGCTTGGATCAAGCCCTGTCAACAGCAAACGTCGCAGTGCTCGACCCCGGCTTCCTGACGAAGGAGGATATCGCGCAGCTTCTGCCGAATGGCGCGGCGTGCACATTCAACTATACAACCGGCAGTCCGGCCTCACTGGCATTGGGTGAGATCGATGGCGCAGCCGTCGGGCTCGTCAAGCTGAGCGGCGATCTCGTCCGGGTCGAACAGAATGCAGCCGGCGAATTGGGCACAGAAGGCCTGTCGATCCGCCTTGGCGTTCCCCAAGACGGTGCTGCGCTCGAAACCGCAGGTACCGAACCGGTCGATGCGACTCTGACGATCGAGCTCGATGCCGGTCTGACCGCCGGATTCCGGGGATTCTACAGTTGCGGGGCATGACATGAAGCACCATTCAAGCACATAAGCGCAGTCGGCGACGCTGTACCGCATGGTCATGCCGGGCCACCTCTGCCCCTACGGTCTGAAGTCCAAAGACTTGCTGGAGAGGCAAGGGTATGAGGTTGAGGACCACCATCTGACCACGCGTGAGGAAACCGACGCGTTCATGGAAGAGCACGGCGTCGAAACCACCCCGCAAACTTGGATCGGGGAAGAGCGGATCGGCGGATATGACGACCTTCGGGTCCATTTCGGCATCGATGCGCCGGAAGACGAACGCTCGGACACATCCTATCAGCCGGTGATTGCGATCTTTGCCGTCGCGTTCCTGATGGCGCTCGGTTTGTCGTGGTACAGCTTCGAGACCATTATTACCCTGCGCGCCCTGGAATGGTTCATTTCCATCTCGATGTGCTTTCTGGCCGTACAAAAACTTCAGGATGTCGAAAGCTTTTCGACCATGTTCCTGAACTACGACCTGCTGGCGCGTCGGTGGGTGCGATATGGCAAGATCTATCCGTTCGGAGAGGCGTTCGCAGGCATCCTCATGGTCGCCGGGGCGCTGACCTGGCTTTCGGCACCGGTGGCCCTGTTCATCGGCACTGTTGGCGCAGTATCGGTTTTCAAGGCGGTCTATATCGACAAGCGTGAATTGAAATGCGCCTGTGTCGGCGGTGACAGCAATGTGCCGCTTGGCTTTGTCTCGCTCACGGAGAACCTGATGATGATGGTCATGGGGATTTGGATGCCGATCAGGGTCTATCTGATCGGCTGAAAGGCGGGTGCCTTTTTCACATCCCTCAGACCCGTTCTCCCGACAGGTGCGCAGGTCAGACAGCACTGCGAAAAAGGTCAAGCTGAATGGACCAGATAGTCGAAGCATTCACGACCGGGGCGGGCATGCTCTGGAAGGCGCTCTGGGCGCTGATCTTCGGCTATATCATCTCCGCAGGCATCCAAATCTTCGTGACACGGGATCAGATGGCGCGTGTTCTGGGTGATCGTGGTGCCAGGAAGCCAAGCATTGCCGGCTCCTTTGGTTTCGTGTCGTCGTCCTGTTCCTTCGCGGCGCTTGCCGCGTCGCGTTCGATCCTCGTGAAAGGTGCGCATCCGGTCAATTCGATCGCCTTCCTGATTTCATCGACAAATCTGGTGATCGAGCTTGGAATCGTCCTTCTGGTCCTGCTGGGCTGGAAATTCATGGTGGCGAATTTCCTGCTTGGCATCCTGATGACGATCTACGCCTATGCCCTCTCCCTGATGTGGCTTCCAAGGTCGTTTGTCGAAAGCGAAAAAGAGCATGCGGAGAAGGCCCAGTCCGACGAAGGTATGGACACCGACCAGACCATGAAGGGATCGTTCCGCGACAAACTGCTGTCCCGCGAAGGATGGGACCGGATCGCCCGCGTTTTCTTCATGGAATGGAAGATGGTCTGGAAGGAGATCCTCTTCGGCTTCACGGTCGCGGGATTCATTTCCGTCTTTGTGCCGCAGAGCTTCTGGAACGCGATCTTCCTGGTCGCAGATGGCGGTGCGCAGGACGCGCCGGGCTTCCTGATCGTTCTCGAAAACGCGCTGGTGGCACCGGTCGTCGCTTTCTTCACCTTCATCGGGTCGATGGGCAATGTCCCCCTGGCCGCGATGCTCTGGTCGCGTGATGCGTCGTTCGGAGGCGTGATCGCCTTTCTCGGAGCCGATCTTGTTGCTGCCACGGTGATATGGGTGCACGCAAAGTATTATGGCTGGCAGTATGCGCTCTATCTTTCAGGCTTGCTGTACCTGTGCATGGTCGCTGCGGGAATTACGGTGCATTACCTGTTTGCTCTCGTAGGGATGATCCCGACCGAGCGGCCCTCGCTTCAGGAAATGGTCCGGTTCAGCATCGACTACACGTTCTTCCTCAACCTGATATTTCTCGTCATCGGGGCAATACTGATCTGGCTTCACCTCAGAAACGCCAAGGAAAATTAACCGATTGAAGCCAGGAATGGGAAGGTTCCCAGAAGCCAGTAGGCAAACCGGGACAATTGGCCGGTCATGATGGCAACGCCCATGATGATCATGGCGACGCCTGCGCCCTTGTAGAGCCAGCGACCGGCCTTGCCGATCTGTCTGACCCGCGCGGCGATGGCGTCGGTGAACAGCGCGGCCAGCAGGAACGGCACGCCTAGCCCGGCGGAATAGATCGACAGCAGCCAAATGCCGTCCGACATGCCGCCGGAAGTCGAACTGAGTGTCAGGATCGCGCCAAGGATCGGTCCGATGCACGGCGTCCATCCAAACGCGAAGGCCAAGCCCAGGACGTAGGCTCCGAGCGGGCGACCCCCCGGAATGTCGAGTGTGAAGCGGGTGTCACGCGAGAACGCTTCCAGACGGAAGGCACCCAGCATGACCAGTCCGAACAGGATGATGATCGCCCCGCCCAGATAGTTGAGCTCAGTGCGCCAGGACAGAAGCAGCGACCCGAGCGCGCTGGCCCCGGCACCCAACGCGACAAAGACCGTGGAAAATCCCAAAACGAAACAGGCGCTCAGCCCAAGTGCCCCGGCGCGTGCCCGCAGGCCGACCGATCGCGTCGTGCGCAAATCCGGCTGGCCAGCAATATAGGAAACATAGCCCGGCACCAGCGGCAGGACGCAGGGCGACAGGAACGAGATGGCCCCTGCCAAAAAGGCCGCGAGGATGCCGATGCCGGAAATATCCATCATGCTTTACGATCTGCGCGGAAGGGCCGCGCGGCCCACCAGAACGCGGTCAGCGGGATCACGATCCATTGCAATACGGGTGACAGGCCCGCATCGAGGATTGGAATGATCGGCATCAAGTCCGAATAGGCCCAGGCCGCGCGGATCACGATGTTGAGCCATTCGCTGAACAGCGTGTATCCCAAGCCGAATACCACGGCCAAAATGGTCACAGTGTGTCGCGTCGCAGCGACAAAGGGCCAGCCATGTCCCGAAAGCATGAGGGCCAGCATCAGCGCGCTCATGGCAATCAGAATGTCGCCACCCGTGCAATGAACCGCGGCGAAGACGATCTCACCCCAGGTGCCCTCGTTCCAGATCGTGTAGAGCGGCATGTGGGCGAACTCCCAGATCAGATTGGCCGGGATGATCACCGAAAAATATCGACGGAGTGCTGTCAGGGAAATTCTATCCGCCGAAGATGGCATGACGCCAATCGCGATATCACTCATTGAAGCGCCCCTGTCAGCCGATCCCACCAACCGCGTTCCCGGCGTCGGTGCTGGGCATTGTTGATCAACTCGCTGACATAAAGGATCAGGTTCACATTCTTGAAGTCCATGCCATGGAACTTTGCGGCAAACCGCCCGCCGATATCCACGACATGGGTCACTGCGCCGTGCATCATCATGTCGCTGTCGGCGGTCATGGTGAACTCGAGCCCATAGTCCCGCGCCACAAGGCGCGTCGCGTCGTCAGCCTGATCAGGCCTTTTGGTCAGAATGACCCAGTTGGTCGGATCAAGCCCATGCCGGTCCGCGTAGTCGCGCAGAACGTCCGGCGTGTCATTCACGGGATCGGTCGTGATCGAGATGAATTGCACCAGATCGCTCATCGGCCCGTCGTTGATCGAAGCCTGGACCGCCGCGATCTTTTCCGCATGGAGCGGGCAGATATCCGGGCAGTTGGCGTAGATGAAATGCAGGATGGCGACCTTGTCGCTGAAATCCGCCAAGCGCACAGGATTGCCCTCCGCATCCTGCAACTCGAAATCCGGGGCCTGTGCTGCGTCGATGGCCTGGAAGTATGGCTCCATCTCGAACATCCGCGCATCCAGATTTTCACCCGGATGATCGGCGGAGGCCGGAAAGGAGATCGTGGCCGCAAATGTCGCCAAGGCGGCGCGCCGGGTCAGATAGACAATCAACTGCATCACCTTTCGGATTGATGGGGCTTGCCACCACCCGCATCGTCGCATTTCCCGCCAGACCCGCCCTTCATGCACAGACCAAGCCCGCACATCGCGGCACAGGGTGCCAGCGAAACCAAGACAGGCGCGAGACCGATCGCGGTGAGCCATCCCCAGTTCAGCGCCATGCCGCCGCCCATAACGGTTGCCGCACCGACGAACAGCAGTCGTCTGCGCGTCAACCACCGGGGCCAATTGCCTGCGCTTTCGATGTCGGCGGCACCCGCATCGTTGGAAGATGATATGTCGGTCATCCGGAAAATCCTTCTGAAGTTTGAGTACTGGTCATTCTGATAACTGGGCGGTCAAGGGCGGGCGGCGCTCTTTCAGGGGCGCTTATTCGATAAAGCCTCGCAAGAAGGAGACCATCTCGGGATCATCCCATTCGGCCGGGCCGACCAGTCTCCCAAGCTCCCGCCCCTGCGCGTCGATCAGGATCGTTGTCGGCAGACCGACGGTGCGCAGCGCGGTCATCGACAGCATGGTCTTGTCGACATACATCTTGAGATTGTTGACACCGATCTCGTCGTAGAACCGCCGCACGACGGGCGACCCCGCCCTGTCGATGGACAGAGCGACAACCTCGAAGCGGTCGCTGCCAAGTTCCGCCTCGAGCGCATCCAGCGTCGGCATCTCTTCGCGACAGGGCACACACCAGGTGGCCCAGACGTTCACGAGGATCACCTTGCCACGAAAATCCTCCATGTCCCCACGGCTGCCGTCCTCGGTCTCGAAGCGCACATTGATCACCGGCTGCGGCGTGTCGTGCAGTGCGAAACCTTGCGGCCCGGCAAACGCCGTGCCGACGGACAATGCCCAGACGAGCAGCGCCGTTTTGAGATATTTCATGGCGTTGGCTCCTTGCCAGCTTGGGTTTTCAGATCACGGACGATCGGCAAAAGGGTTTCCTCCAGAATCGCTCGCGTGATGGGGCCGACATGGCGGTAGGCAATGGTGCCGTCGGACGTGATGACATAGGTTTCGGGCACGCCGTAAACGCCCCATTCGATGCCAGCACGTCCGTCGATGTCGGCCCCGATGCGCGCGTAGGGATCGCCCAATTCGTCGAGCCAGGCGCGCGCCTGCTCGGGTGGGTCCTTGTAGTTGATCCCGTAGAGCGGCACCTCACCGGTGGCGCTCAGCTCCATGAACAGCGGGTGTTCGGCCCGACAGGGCACACACCACGAGGCAAAGACGTTCACCAGCGAGACATGGCCGATCAGGTCCTGCGTCGAAAGACCTTCCTCGCGGCGGAGCACCGGAGCAAGCGCAAACTCCGGCACAGGTTTGTCGAGAAGCGCCGATGGCAAGTCGTCGCCGCCCCTGAAAAGCCCCCAGCCGAACAAGACCATGAGGGCAAAAGCTATCAGCGGCACCAGCACAAACCCGGAGATCCTGCGCCGCGGTACGGGGTCGATTTTGCTGACGACCTCTTGCGTCATGGCTGCACCTGCTCATCCGCAAGGGTACGGCTTTCCTGCGAAGCGCGGATCCGATCGGGCCATGTGTTCTTGATGTAATCGATGATCGCCGTGATCTCTTCATCCGTCAGCACCTCCTTGAAACCGGGCATGTCGCTTTCATAGCCATTCCCGACAATCGCCGCCGTTCCGCGCTTCACGATGTCCAAAAGCACGCGGTCCGTATGGTGCCAAGTATGGCCCGAGGCGTCATGCGGCGGGGCAGGCAACCGGCCGTTCGGCAATCTGGAGCGCCAATCGGGCTGCCCCTCCAGGTTTGCGCCATGGCAACTGGCGCAATTCTCCTGATAAAGGCGTTCGCCCGCGAGCGAGTCATCCTGCGCCGAAACGGGCAAGACCGTTGCAGCCAGCAAAAGTGCTGCGAGCCTAATGGTAATTTTCATGTCGCTTGTGCCTTCTTCTGGCTATCCAAATACAACGAGAGTGCGACTATCGATGCCACGACAAGCAGGACGCACGCCCCCAGACCAATCCCCATCGACAACAGGCCGTCGCCGTTGCTGTCGCCCTCATTCCGCATCTTGGCGCATTTCTATTTTCCGCTGTCCGAGCGGATGTATTTGACCAAGGCGATTGCCGCGAGCACCAGCACCGCAACGACGAGTAACCAAACCAGTCCCATCGCGATCATCATGCCGCCACCCATCATTCCACCATCCATCATCATGCACTTCATCCTTTGTTTTCCCTTGAAACCGGTCAGGCACGGGATCGCACCAGTCCGCGCAATTGATCATTCGACCGCATAGACGGTCGGGTTCACACCTTCTTCGACGGTGTAAATCTTGAACGGTTCCTGCTTCGCGCCCCCCATACCCGGCGATCCCAACGGCATGCCGGGAAGTGTCAGACCGGCAATGTCCGGGCGCTCATCAAGCAACTTGTTGACGACATCAATTGGCACATGACCGCTGACGACGTAGTCACCCAGAAAGGTCGTATGGCAGCCCTGGAAATCGTCCGGGATACCTGCATCACGGCTGATCTGAGCCAGATCATGGGTCGGCTTTACCTCGACCGTGAAGCCATTCTCGCGCAGGTAGTCCGCATAGCTCTCGCAGCATCCGCATTGCGGGTTCTTGTAGAGCGTGGCCTCTTGCGCTGCGGCAGGCGCGGCATTCAGGCTCATTGCAAAGACAGCGGCAGCACCTGCGGTGCCAAGACTGGCAAGTCCAATTAGTTTCTTCATCGGTTCTTTCCTTTCGTGGTGATCGTTACGTGAGATTGTTTCAGGTTTTGGTCGTGCCAGGATCGACACGTATGATGCCCATCATGCCGGCCGCCTGGTGTTCGAGGATGTGACAATGGAACATCCAGTCTCCCGGATTGTCCGCCACGAAGGCGATTTCGGCCCGTTCCTCGGGTGCCAACAGGACGGTGTCCTGCCATTCGCGATGCCGTGTCGGTTGTCCGTTCCGTGCGATCACACGGAACGAATGTCCATGAAGATGCATCGGGTGATGCCACGCGGTGCGATTGTCCATCTGGAGCACATGCGACGTGCCCTGCTGCAGGACCAGCAATGGATCCATCATGTGCCCCGTTGCTGCTTTGCCGTTGATGAACCACATGTTGCCTTCGCGCATCTGCTCCATCATGGACCCCATGCCGCCGCCCATCATCATCTGCCCCATCATGCCGCCATTGAAGATGATCTGATGCCGCGTGGCAGCTTGCATATCGGGTTCGGCCAGCGGGTTGGGTGGCAGTTCCATCGACCAGTCCGGGACCGCGTCCCGTAACCGATCCGGCCCGTAGGCGAGATCGACCAGACGGTATTCCAGATCCCTGTAGAAGACATCGGTGATGGTCAGGCTCTCTCCGGGCTTGCCGGTCATATCAATCACCAGATCGACACGCATGGCCGGACCGACCACCACGATGTCATCGTCTGGTACATGAGGTGACACGGGTTGACCGTCCAGAGCGACCACGACCGGCGCAAGCCCCCCGAAATCCAGCCCGAATATCCGCGCGTTCGCCGCGTTGATCAACCGCAGGCGGATGCGTTCTCCGGATCGCACGGAGATGCGTTCCGGCATCTGGCCGTTGATGGTCACGGAATTGCCGATGCGGCCGCCGTGCATGGCGTCGTGACGGCTTCCGAAGTCCCCGGCAATCTGTCCTTCTCGGGTCATGCGCCAGTCATCGAGCATCCAAGTCAGGTCGCGATCCACACGGATCGGGTCCGCCTCCTCGACGATCAGCGGCCCGTAAAGGCCGCGTCCGACCTTTTCCGAACTGCGCTGGTGCGGGTGATACCAGAATGTACCTGCGTCCAGCGCATCGAATTCGTAGAGAAACTCGCCACCGACCGGGATCGGGTCCTGTGTCAGGAACGGCACACCGTCCATCGCATTGGGTGTGCGAATGCCATGCCAGTGGACCGTCGTCCCTTCATTTAGCCCGTTCTGGGCCAGAACCCGAATTCGGTCTCCCTGCCGCACCCGGATCTCGGGGCCGGGGAGGGATCCGTTGTAGCTCCAGACGTCGGTAGGGCCGTAGGGTGCCGGTCGCAGGGCGGCTTGTCCGGCCGCAGCGCGTAGCAAGAATGGGTCCTCTGTCGGACCTGCCATCGCTACTCGTGCCGGTGACAGAGCGGATATGGCCGTGAAAGCGGCACCGGTGCGCAGCACGTGCCGTCGTGAAATCAGTCTGTTGAGGGTCATCACTTCTGCCTTGATCTGAAAGGGTCGCACTCAGCCAGCTTCGGCCAAGGCAACGGTCAGGCCCCGCAACAAGCGAGGCCGTTATCAGGTTCAGACAGGCAGCTTGGGAGGAAATGGATCAAGGGAGGGAACCGCGCCAATCGGGATCACAGGTCCCGCGACCGGGATGACAACGCCGAAGGCCATCTCAAGCGTCATCGCTGACGTACGAGCTACGATACCGGCCGTACTTCCCGCGCCACAAGGGACTGTACACCCACCCTCGCAGGATATCCCGTCAGCAAATCCGATCGGATCGCATCCGCCGCAATGGTCGTCCCCGCTTTCGGCGCCCACCATCTGAGCCATTGCTGCCTCAGCCGCATTCACTGCCGATACATCCGGCGCAACCACGGCACCGAAGCTCAATGCAAGAATCAAAATGAGGCGGAAAACGCAGATCATGCGATCCTTATGCAAGCTTCCAGTAGGGGGAGGTCAAGAAGTATCCCGTAACATAGGCGTGACATTGCCACGCGGGTACTCACTGATTGGCCGAAAGATGCCCGAAGTTGGTTTCAGGGGAAAATCTGAGGCGAGACTGCGGACTCATCCAAGGTCTTTTTCGGAGCCAGGCAGCCACCCGCATCTTTTCATGCGGGTGGCTGCCCTTGTGTCAACTTGCGTCTTTGAATTCGGTGTATTCGCCGCGCACCTGGACAGTCACGGTTGCGGGCTGGCTGTCCCGATTCCGCCAGAACCATCCGTGTTCGCCGTCAAATGCCGCGATGATCTCGCCCTCGTCGCCCGTCGAACCGCGGCCCTTTTCATAGGTCACCGACTGACCGCCGCCGTGGCCGTGCATGTCGAAATTCACCCGACCGCCATCGACCAGCATTCGGTATTCCACCGTCTGGCCCTCTTCCATGACCAGCTTCCACTCGGCACTGTCGCCGGGTGCAAGCGTAAAGGTGGTTTCGTCACGCCAGATTTCGGCCTCCTGTGCATGTGCCGCGCCGACAAAAAGTCCGAAGATATCGTTCATAAGGCTCGACTGCTCTTCGGCTTCGATCTCCAACAGCCTGTCGGCTTCGGCCTCCTCCGCAAGCTGGGCTTTGATCTCACCCATCTCGCTCAGCCCGAGAACCCCGCCGATCCCGGTCGGGTCGATGTTGTATTCGGCAGGCAGCACGACGGTCACAAGGATCGCAACGGCGCTGGCCGCCGCAATGGCAGTGGAACGGATCAGCTGCGCGGAGCTTGGCAGCTCTTCAAGGCTCGGTTTTTCTGCATTGAACATTTAGGTCTCCAATTTTCTCAGGTGGCTACGAAATAGCCGGTGATTTGCAGGCCCATGAGGATGAACCCCATGGACATCATGACGACATTGGCGGTGTAGGCCTGGCGGAAGAAGTTCGGGGATTTCCGCCAGTAACCCATGACGATGAGGATCACGGCAAGCGCCAGAAGCTGACCGATCTCGACGCCGACGTTGAAGGCCAGCAGGTTGGCCAGCAGGCCGTCCGAGGCGATCTCGTAGTCGAGGATCTTGGTGGCGAGGCCGGTGCCGTGAAAGAAGCCGAAGATCAGCGTCGCGGCCTTGGTGTTCGGCTGAACGCCGAACCAGCGCTGGTAGGCGCCGAGATTGTCGAGCGCCTTGTAGACCACCGACAGGCCGATGATGGCGTCAATGATGTATGCGTTGATCCCCCATCCGAACCAGACGCCGAGGAGCATCGTGGTGGAATGGCCGAGGGCGAAGAGGCTGACGTAGATGCCGACATCCTTCATCTTGTAGAGGAAGAAGACGACGCCGAGCAGGAACAGGATGTGGTCATATCCCGTGACCATGTGCTTGGCGCCGAGATACATGAAGGGGATGATGTTCACCCCCCAGATTTCCTGGATGTAGCCTGCGTCACCTTCTGTGACGGCATGGGCAAAAGCGTTGCCCGCACTCAGGACGAGCGCCGAAAGGGCAATGAAGGACAGGATCACGATCCGGCGTATGCCGGGATCGGTCCAGCCCCGGTGGACTGTATTCATGGATTTGACTCCGCATATGTGTTGATGATCGAATGCAGCGCGCTGTTGGCGCGCAGTCGATCAGACGCGCGGAGGTCGTTCGATTTGGTATGTCTGTAAGGTGTTCGACGTGGCCGAACTCAACGGCCATGCGGCTCTGTAAATATCGAGCGGGTGCGGCGATCGGTCTGGGCCAGGCACGACCGCCTGACTGTGATCGTGATCGATGCTGTCATGGCTGTGTCCATGCATGGCCCAGGCGAGGTCTTCTTCCAGTCCATGCGAATGACCGTGCTCAGCAACCATTTTTGCGTGCTCTTGAAGGACGCCGAAGACTGAGGGCGCGTGCGAGGTTGCGGGCACCACAGACCAGAGGAGTACGGCCAAACATAAGAGTGTCGCAAACGCGGCGTTTACAACTGTCCTCAAGGTATCCATAGGTTCTGCCCGTCTGCCCGTCTCTAGCGTGGTGCGTCGTGGCACCATCTTGTTCTATCCTCCCGGGGGGGATAGAACTACTTTATGACAAAACATCCAGTCCATGCAACCCATCCCGCCCTTGTCGCCCGGCTGAAACGCGCTGACGGCCATTTGCGCGCCGTGATCGAAATGATCGAGGCGGGCAAACCCTGTCTGGAAATTGCTCAGCAGATGCAAGCGGTCGAAAAGGCCGTGACGAACGCCAAGCGTGCGCTGATCCATGATCACATGGACCATTGTATCAACGTTGAAAGTTCTGAAACTGATCGCGCCGAGTTGCGGGCGATCGCCCGATATCTCTGAGGCTGACCATGCTCGATATTCTCTCCGACCGCACTTATCGGCACCTGTTTCTGGCACAGGTCGTAGCCCTTCTGGGTACCGGACTCGCCACAGTCGCACTCGGCCTGCTCGCCTTTGATCTTTCGGGCGACGGGGCGGCGCTGGTCCTCGGCACAGTCTTCACCATCAAGATGGTTGCTTATGTGGGCATCGCGCCCATTGCAGGGGCTTTCGCAGACCGCGTGCCTCGCCGCGCGCTTCTGGTGACGCTCGATCTAATGCGTGCCGGTGTCGCGCTCGCACTGCCCTTCGTGACCGAGGTCTGGCAGGTCTACGTCCTGATCTTCCTTCTTCAATCGGCTTCCGCCGCCTTCACGCCAACCTTTCAGGCAACGATCCCGGACGTTCTGCCCGAAGAGGCGCGCTATACCCGCGCGCTGTCGCTGTCGCGGCTGGCCTACGATCTGGAAAACATCGTCAGCCCGACGCTGGCGGCCCTTCTGCTCGCGGTGATGTCCTACAATTCGCTTTTCCTCGGCACGGTCCTCGGTTTCGCCGCATCGGCCCTTCTGGTTGTTTCGGTCGTGCTGCCGAGTCCCCGCCCATCCGAGCCGCGCGGTGTCTATGACAGCACTACGCGCGGCATCCGCATCTATCTGGCCACGCCCCGCTTGCGCGGACTCTTGGCATTGAACCTCGCGGCGGCGGCGGCAGGTGCGATGGTGCTGGTCAATACCGTCGTTCTTGTGCGCGGCTCGCTCGGCCTTTCGGAAAGTGCTCTGGCCTGGACGATGTTTGCCTTCGGCGCAGGGTCGATGATCGCCGCGCTGGTCCTGCCGCGTGTTCTCGATGTGTTGCCGGACCGGCCCGTGATGTTCGGCGGAGCCGCGCTGATGGTGGCTACTCTGGTCGGTCTGGCGTTGATGGTCCTTGGAGCAGGCCTTGGCTGGTCTATCCTTCTGACAGCCTGGCTACTGGTGGGGTTGGGGTATTCCACCGTTCTCACCCCTTCCGGCCGACTACTGCGCCGTTCCGCCCACGCCGGGGACCGCCCGGCACTCTTTGCGGCGCAATACTCCCTGTCCCACGCCTGCTGGCTTGTGACCTATCCGCTGTCGGGATGGCTGCTGACGGTCTATGGTGTCGTTCCCGCACTGATCGGACTGGCCCTCATCGCCGCCTTCGGAATGCTCGCAGCGCTGAAACTCTGGCCGTCCGGCGATCCCGTTGAGCTTGAGCACACCCACGATAATTTGCCACTCGACCATCCCCACCTCAGGGGACATCGCAGGCACAGCCATGCCTTGATCATTGACGAGAGCCATCCTCGCTGGGCCACGCATTTATAAATCGCAGCAAGAGACGAAGACTGGACACGGGCGGTTCGTTTTCATCTGTGCGGACATTCGTGCTTCGAGCAACATTCGTCAAACTGGGCTAGATGCGCGAATTCTCTGCAAGTTTGGCGGACAGAAGCGTTGACTCTAACATAAACTGTCGGCCCCCCGACAAAGAGCACGGCTTAAGTTGCGACCCTCCACATCCGATACCGCCCCTGCCCCGTCATCTCGTGGATCAGACCACGCACTTCCATCCAAGCCAGGTTGCGCTGGACGGCCGCCCGGCTGGCGCCGATCAGGGCCTCGGCCATCGGAGCGGACACGAGCGGCCATTCGGTAAGTACCGCGCACAAGGCCGGGGGCGTGCGGCCGGAAAGCGGGCTCATCTCGGCTTCCGCCCTCGCCGACCATGCCTCGATATCATCGAGGTGACGCATTGCGGTCAGGCATGCGGTCTCCATCCCGTCAAGCCAACGAGACAGACGGTCAGCGGGTGGGCCACCGGAGCGCAATCCTCCTGCCCCGCCCATGGCCAAAGGCGCGAAGAGCGCGCCCTTGCCCTCACTGGCCACGATCCGTGCGGCTGTGACCACCGCTTCCATCCGGTCGCCGTGCTGCCCGAGGCCCGCGAGACTCCAGAGATGGAAGCCCATACAAGCGCGCGTGATTGGGTGAAGATCGGCGGCTTGCGCCATGAGATCGAGCCAACCGCCCGCGCGATCCGCGAAGGGTTCGGCTTCGACGCCGAGGTTCTCGGGGTCGCGGCGGTCGAGGAAGGCGGACAGATCCACCTCTGGGCCCGGACCGCCTGTAAGACGCCGCACTGCCCATCCGACACGCGCGAGCGCCGCGGTGTCGTCCTGCACGCCGGACAAGCGCATGGATTTCCATAGCGCCAGCCGATCCGGGCTAATTCGGTCGCCTACAAACCAGCTGAGATCTGCCGCCTCCATCAGCGCGAGCCTGTGCCGCCAGCCTTCCGGGCCACGGCGCAGCCGTTCGTCCAGCGCGCCGATCCGGCCAGCCACGCGGGCAAGACGGGCAGCATTGCCCGCCTCAGCGCATCGCCAATCGTCAAGGACTGCAGTTTCACGCAGCTCTGCCCTAGGTCCGGGCGGCAGAAAATCCGGCTCCTCTTCCATCGGACCGGGCAGGAACCACAGGTCGTCTTCAGACGTCTCTTCAAGCCCCTCCGCATCCACAAGAGGATCGTAAAAAATATCATACTGCATAGATACTTGAGTCTTCATGTATGCAAAATACGGCACTTTTGCATTTTACCATAGTATTTTGTCAGAGTGCGCCTGCACACCTTATATAGCACGGGCGCGCGATGGTCTGCGAGAGCTCGCTGATCGCGCTCAACGTATGGAAACCAAGGGTTCTCTGCTGAGCAGCGCCACAGTGCACGCCCTTGCATTCGTTTTCAAACGGTCGTTTAGTAACGGTATATGAAATTGCAAACGGCCGATTTTCATGCCCCTGATAGGCTATGCGCGCGTATCCACAGAGGATCAGACCCCCCTGCCCCAGTCTGAGGCCCTGCAAACTGCGGGATGCGTCGAGATCTTCGAAGAGCACGCCTCAGGCGGCAATCGTGCCCGGCCGGTGCTTGCCCGCTTGCTGGAGCGCATTAGCAAGGGCGACACGCTGGTTGTCGTACGGATCGACCGGCTCGCACGGTCTCTGTCGCACCTTCTCGAGGTGATCGAACGGTTGGAGGCCAAGGGGGCGTTCTTTCGTTCCATTCAGGACCCGATCGACACCGGATCCCCGCAAGGCAAGTTCACGCTGCAGGTTCTGGGCGCCGCGGCCGAGTTCGAGCGGGCGCTGATCCGGGAACGTACCAAGGCGGGGCTGGCGAGCGCCCGTACCAAGGGCCGGGTCGGCGGGAACCCTGGACTGCGGGCCAAAGACCCTGCTGCTCTTCGCAAAGTACGGCTGGCGCGACAAGACGGCTACATGGAGCATCTGAACGAGACGGCACAAGATTGGGTTCCCCATGTGCGCCGGTTGCGACCCGACTTGGCCTGGGAAGACGTGGTGCGCATCATCAACGGCCCCTTGCCCGAGGCGCGTCGCTGGACCCAAAGCCGTCTCTTGCGCGCTGTGAAGGCCTATGTCGGCGACGGCTTCCTGCCGGCCGAGGTGCTAGCCCGCGCCGGGCGCCGCGAAACCGACGACCGTCTGCCCGCCATCGTCGCCGGCATCAAGGGCGCGGACCCCGACATCACGCTTCAGGCGATCTGCACCCGGCTGGAAGCGATGCGCGAACGCACGCCTCGTGGCCGAACAAGATGGCAGCCGTCTTCTGTGAAAATGCTGTTGGAGCGGGCGGAACGACTTGGCCTCATGCCGTACGAATCGAGCCAAAATCAGATGTAGCTTCTGACCCGAATCCAAAAAATTTCACCGGGAGAAAACTCCGCAGGAGGCAGAAAGTGCCATTAGTTGCTTGGGGTTAGCTGCTAATGTGCCAACTCAACTGAGTAGCGGTTCGATTTGGTTAGATCTGCATTTAATATATCTATATCAATGACTTGCTGAGTTTTTTACACGACAACACCTATAGGTGCTGTGGATAACTTTCGCACTACATTTAGATTCTTCTTGCCGGACTCACTGGATCGTGGCATTCCCATTCTGACGGCAAAACGCGTCAGACACGCTGTACACCGTCAGAATGACTAAGAGCCTCAACAGTGGCCGAGAGTGGGCGGCAGGACATGGATGATCGTAACATTGGATACACGCAAGGCATAGGCTCTTCCGATATCGGAGCATTTGCCGACAATCTGGCTGAGTCTTTGGATCGCCAGATGAAGATCGCTTTCGAACCCGAAGAACGAAAGTCCCTACGCCGCTTCAGTTCCACCGAAGTCGCCGGCCTCCTGCGCGTAAGCACATCCAACCTGCGCAACCGGCACAAGGACGGCAGCTTCCCGGAAGTGCATACAGACAACCGCGGACACCGGTTCTACACAGCCCAAGAGATTGATGAGTTGCGCGATGTTCTTGGACGCACTGGAAAGAACGCAGAAAGCTACCGCCCAGGTCGACGTGATGGCGATCGTCTCCAGGTGATATCCGTCGTCAACTTCAAAGGCGGTTCATCAAAGACTACTGCAACGATTCATCTTGCGCAAAGGTATGCCTTGCGCGGTTACCGCGTGCTGGTCCTAGACCTCGATCCGCAAGCAAGTTTGACCACGTTTTTCGGCTTTCGGCCCGAGCTTGAGTTCGCCGATGGCGGCACAATCTATGATGCTTTGAGATATGAGGACCAAGTTCCTCTCTCGAACGTCATCCAAAAGACCTACTTCCATAAGCTCGACATGGTGCCCGCCGGTTTGATGCTCTCGGAGTATGAAACCGAGACCGCAAACGCTCTCGCCCGTCGCGTACAGCCCATCTTTGCAGAGCGCCTCGCCTTGGCGCTTGAAGAGGTTGAGGCAAACTACGACATCGTCCTGATCGACTGCCCGCCTCAGCTTGGGTTTCTAACCCTGACTGCGCTGGCAGCCTCGACGGGGCTTTTGGTTACCGTGGTACCTGGCATGCTTGACATCGCATCCATGAGCCAATTCCTGAAGCTTGCTTCAGAAACGGTCAAGGCCGTGGAGGAAGCCATCGGTCGGCGTGTCACATGGGATTTTGTCAAGTTCCTGATTACCAGATATGAACCGTCGGACGGTCCGCAGACCCAAATGGCAGGCTACCTGAGATCAATTCTGGCAGGTCAGGTCATGACAGAGCCGATGCTGAAGTCTACGGCGATCTCCGACGCGGGGATGACCCAGCAGACCGTCTACGAAGTCGATCCAAGCCAATTCATCAGAAAGACAATTGATCGCGCCCTGACCAGCGTGAATGGCGTTGGCGATGAGCTAGAGCAGACGATCCAAATGGCATGGGGGCGTCGCTGATGGCCCGAAACATCTTCAACCAGCCTCCAAGGAATGAGACGGAGAGCGGAGCCCCCTCCCCTACCCCGCCAAAAGCGGCAAAGCTGCCGGGATCTGTTGGAGGATTGCGCGACTCTTTGCGCGAGATCACAGCAAACTCGATTCGCGATATCGAACCCGATCAGATTGACATGGATGGGCTGCGCGATCGGTTGGTGCTGGAAGATTCCAGTATCGATGAGTTGGCCGAGAGCATTCGCAAGCATGGCCAACAAGTGCCCATCATGGTCCGTCCATCAGCCCAACCGGACAGATACCGCATCATCTACGGCCGCCGCAGGCTTGCGGCGATCCGTAAGGTCGGTGGAACGGTCAAGGCAATTGTTCGAACCTTGGACGATGACGCATCTCTGATCGCTCAAGGCCAGGAGAACAACCTCAGGCTTGATCCGTCTTTTATAGAAAAGTCTCTTTTTATCAAAGAGATGCAAGAATCCGGATACAAACCCGGTGTCATTCAAGATGCTCTAGGTCTGACCCGGCAAGGCGTATCCAACCACAGGGTCGTCATGGATCAACTGCCAGACGGTTTTGTTCAACTCATCGGGCCAGCACATGGGATCGGACGACGGCAGTGGGGTGATCTAGCTGCCTTGTCGGTGAAGGTAGATTTGGTGGACATCGCCAAAGAGGCGCTCGCCGCCCTGCCCGACGACACTCCTAGTTCCGAAAAGTTCCAAGCGGTCTATTCGGCTTGCTCGAGCAAAGCACGTAGCGACAAGAAGCCGCCCAATCGTGGGCTGACTTCGGTCATCAATGATGAGAACGGCAGTTCATTGGGCACGCTGACAATCGATGAGAAGGCGATCGCGCTCAAGGTCACCAAGAAGGACAATCCAGAATTCGGCCGATGGCTCGAAGAGCACGCGGAAGCTACGCTTTTGCAACTCTTCGTACAGTGGCGGAATGAGAGAGGCTCTGGGTCCTAACCCAGGCCACACAGAGCAACACGAGCAGAGGAGAAAAGCGAAGACCCGATAGAAAAGAGCCCCCCAAAGTTTCCCCTGGAGAGCCCTCATCATCTGATTAGCATCTTTGATGTAGCAACCTCCAGCATACCGGTCAAGAGTCACCGATTCGGTGGACTGATATTTTTTGCCTTTTTCCGCGAAAATTCGAGGAAAGAGACGGGGAAGTTGTGGGCCGAACGGTCGTCGTGAACAAGCCATGGCATTTACAAAACTCTCGATCGAAGCCGCAGGTGCTGATGCAACCCGCGGCTCATTTCCCCCATCTGAAACCGACGTCTGGACCATCTTCAGGGCCTTGAGAGATGCACGCAGCGTGTTTGGTCTACGTCCTGGCCACATACAGACACTTCAAGCAATGCTCAGTTTTCTGAAACCTGGCCATGGCGAAACGGTTTTTGCGTCTAACAATTCACTTTGCCAGCGCGTTGGCGGAATCGACGAACGGACACTCCGGAGGCACATCAACCGCTTCGTTGAACTCGGATTCATCAAGCGCAATGACAGCTCGAACCGAAAGCGCTACCGCGTTCGCTCATCCGGCGGAGAGTGCATCAGTTATGGATTGTCTCTCACCCCCCTGCTCCAACGTGCGAGCGAGCTTATAGCCATCGCGCAAGAGATGGAGAATAACCGGCGAGATCGGATATTTGTCCGCAAACAGATCCTTACAAAGCTCGCCCATTTGGAAGAGCACGATCCTAGCAACGCATTCATCAACCACGCACGGAAAGCTCTACGCAGGAAGCTGAGCCTCCCCGAATACCACGCTCTGCTCGCCAATACAGATGCAGAATACCAGAGTTTGACTACCCCGGATGACCCGCCTGAAACTATGGAATTGCCCGCCAATGACGGACAAACTGTCCGGCATCAATCTAAGTCTGAAGAAGAAAAAAAAGATTTAGATAGCAACATAGGCCTTGAGGCCCTGAAACCAGACTTGCTGACCTCAGTCTGCGATCAGGCGACATCGTTCTCCACAAAGAGACTTAGAAACTGGTTGGACATTGAAAACCATGCTCGAACACTTGCACCCATGATGGGCATTCACCCAGAGACTTTCGAGAAAGCCAAGAATGCTGTAGGAGCTCCGAAAGCGTCATGCGCGATCTTCATCATGCTACAGCTTGGAAAACGCATCAGGGATTTTGGAGCGTATTTTCACAGTATCACCCTGGGTCAAAGGCAAAACCAATTTGATCCATTAGCTTTGATCAAGCGACTGTCCGAAAACAATGAGCGAACTGTCTAATGTCCACCGCGGTGGACTTCGAACGAGAAGCGGCGCTTGTGGCAACCAAAACTGTCCAAACGCACCTAGCGGCGCGTGGTGGTTCTTCAGTTTATCTCAGACCAGCAGATGTCCACCGCGGTGGACAAGTGACACACGAGCAAGCCTTGATGAAAATCTGGCCGCCCATGGAAGAAATCGGCGGCCAGGCATTACACCCTAAATGCCTAAAGTTATTGTGGGAGGTCACCGTCTCCAAAGAGGTTTGGAAAGAGCCGCTCTCGATAATCCAACGGAAACGCCAACCGAACTGGCGTCTTCGGCGAGGCGGAAGTCAAGTATCCGGCGGCGGTCAGTTTACTCAGCGTGTTGCGAGCAGTACGCTTGAATGTCTTGAGGACAATCTGCGCATCGCCTCGTTCCAGTGCCCCATGCCGAAGAACCGCCGAGATCAGTTCCGGTGCGCGCTTGTCATCGATGGTATCTGCAACAAGACGACGATACCGTTCGTCCAGTCCGCCAAGATCGAACAATCTTGCTGAGAAGGTGATCTGGTCGAGCGTCACCTTTAGGAACCATTCACTGAACGTCTTCAGTGCCGCTTCTGACAGGTTGTCGCGGTCTCCGCGGCGTGGACTGTCGGCCAGATCCATCATCCGTTTGTACTCGCCCCGACCGGTTAGCCCGCGGGCCAGCCCACGTGATACGGACCAGAGCCCTTGGCCACCAATCCCCGCTGTGAGGGCCATGGCATGAGACATCAGTCTGCTGACACGGCCGTTACCATCTGGGAAAGGGTGGATGTAGTTGAGCCGGTGATGTGCAGAGGCGATCGCGATGATCCGTCCGCTCGAAGACCGCGCCGCAATCTGAAATCGTTTGTCGAAATGGTCAATGAATGCCGCGACCCGCGACGATGAAGGAGGTAGGTGGCGCCCGACCGCAACTTCCCGATCGTCATCCTGGCGCATGCGTCCCGGAACGATGGGCTCTTGTGTGCCGTCGGGATGTTCGATGACCCGAAACTCATCCGGCATCTCGTCGTAGAAGCTCTTATGGACCCAAGTCAGGAATTCGACGGATGTGGGGCGGGGCAGGGTGCCCTTGCGATGCATCTCATCGATGGCCCGTTGAACGATGACGTGCGCCCGGGCCTCAAGGGCGAGAGGGCGGGTTTCTTCCTCAAGCTCGGCACCAGCCAGCGCCCTTTCGATGTCGCGAGGGCGCGTGTTGTGTCCTTCGATCAGGTTGGAGTAGTAGCAGTTCATCACACGGACGAGATCGGCAAGTTCGGCTGCGCTGTCAGGATGCAGCCCTTGTCCCAGCCCGGGGGCTTCCCTCTGAATGTCGACCGAAAGGTCTGCCAATTCTGTAGTGACCTGAGACCCGACTTCCCTCCAGCTTTCGGGAGAATCCGTCGGTTGATTTCTGGCCTCATGCGGCCTTCGTTTCCAGTCTCGATTTCATTGCAAACTCCTGCGGCGTGAGATTGCCCAGGGATGAGTGGGGTCTGTGTCGGTTGTAGTCCTCTTTCCATGCGCCGATCTTTTCACGGGCTTCGGCCAGCGTTGAGAACAGGGTCTCGTTCAAGAGCTCGTCCCGGAAGCTGCCGTTGAACGACTCGATAAAGCCGTTCTGCATCGGCTTTCCCGGCGCGATGTAGTGCCAGCCGATCCGCGTTTCCTGGCACCATCTGAGCACCGCCATACTGGTCAGTTCCGTGCCGTTGTCGCTGACAATCGTTCTGGGTCGTCCGCGTCTGGCCATGATCGCTGACAGCTCTCGTGTGACCCGCAGCCCCGAAAGCGAAGTGTCCGCAACCAATGCCAGACATTCGCGACTGAAGTCGTCCACGATGGCCAGAACCCGGAACCTGCGTCCATCTGTAAAGGCGTCCGAGATGAAATCCAGGCTCCAGCGCTCATTGGGCCGTTCCGGAACCCGCATCGGCCTGCGTGTCCCAAGCGCCCGTTTGCGACCGCCGCGCTTCCTCACCTGCAGCTTCTCCTCGTGGTAAAGCCGCCTCAGCTTCTTCAGGTTCACCTGCCAGCCTTGTCGTGCCAGCATCACATGCACCCGCCGATAGCCGAACCGACGGCGCTCGGCCGCCACAGCCTTCATCGCCTTGCGTAGATCGGCATCGTCCGGGCGCACGCTTTGATAGCGCACGCTCGACCGATCCGCCCCGACAACTGAACACGCCCGCCGCTGGCTCACCTGGTGCGCTTCGCACAGATGCGCCACGGGTTCCCGCCTGGCCGCGGGCGTCACCATTTTTTTGATGCAACGTCTCGCAGCATCGCGTTGTCCAGCATCTGCTCAGCCAACAGCTTCTTCAGCTTTGTGTTCTCATCCTCGAGCGCCTTCAGCCTGCGGGCATCCGACACTTCGAGCCCCCCGAACTTCGCCTTCCACTTGTAGAATGTCGCCGAGCTGATCCCGTGCTCGCGGCACACATCTGCCGTCGCCACGCCGCTCTCCTGCTGCTTCAGGATCGCAATGATCTGCTCTTCGCTGAACCGTGATCTCTTCATTCTGTCCGTCTCCTTCGTTGGGACGGACTCTACCTCAAACTGGAGGAGGAAACGGGGCTCAGGTCAGTAGGAATATGCTCCTCGAAGAAGCAGGGTTCGATTCTGGCCGGTGTTTCCAGCATTTTGCCGATCTTCCATGTTTGCAAAGTAATTGAAAAATATACACATTTCGTACTTTCAAGCAAGGTTTTGCCGATATGCGTTGCCGATCTTGGTTGCCGATCTAGAATTGCTGCATGAAATCAATGGCTTCGGCAGATGTGCCGGGCTTTTCGGTTTTGTTGTGTGCCCAAAGGGGCCGGAAAAAGAGAAAGTGTTCTTCGGGTTTTGTGACTGACGGATGAGGGCCTTTGGGGTCCCTCAGATGGGTCCGGGCCGGATTCCGGTCTGCCGTTCCTGATGAAGGGCGCTCCCATGCAAACAGGTGTCTTGCGCGTGCTCCGCGCAACCGCTGCCTCGTGGTGGCAGCATAGAGATCTGCGCCGAACTGGCCAGACATTGCTGGCACAGCGGCTCGAACGCCAGACCGTCCTGCGTGATCTAGGCTATCTCACGCAGGCGGCGACGCTGCCGAATGCCCATGTGATCTGCGGAGAGGGCGGGACATTCATCCATCTTGGTTGGACTACCGTTTCGACTCTCGCGCCGATCGAGCGCTTTCCATTGGCCACTCTTGCGGTCGCACGAGGGACCCCGTTCATCGATATCCGACCCGTCACCGATGTGATTGCCTTCGCGAACTTGCCGCAGGTGGCGCGGGACGGATCGGGCGACCCTGGACCTTCGGGTTCCGGCAAGTCCGTCTCGCTGACCACCTACATCGACATGGTCGAAGGGCTCGGCGCGAGGATCCTCAACGATCCGCGGTCCCATCAGTCAGCCTGATCACCATTTCCTCTCACCAAAACTCGAAAGGAGGCCAGCCATGGCCCGATCCCGCACGCCCAAATTCGATGCCTCCGAGGCCATCACAAACGAAATCATCCGCATCATCGAGCGCGGCGTCCTGCCCTGGCGCAAGCCCTGGACCGCAGGCGGCAGCTCTCGACCCTTGCGCGTGGGCGGCGAACCCTACCAGGGAGTGAACAACTTTCTGCTGACGATGCGGACCGTGATGGCGGGCCACAGCTCTCCCTTCTGGATGACGTTGCCGCAGGCCAATGCCTTGGACGCAAAGGTCCGCAAGGGCGAGAAATCCTCTGTCGTCGTCTATTACGGGCAAAGCCGGAAAGACGCGGGCGGCGAGGACGACCGCAGCGATGGCGATGATCGCTCCGAGGAAGCCCGCATCTTCCGCTTCCAGAAATCCTACCGCGTGTTCAATGCCTGCCAGATCGAGGGCTTGCCGGACAGCTTCTATCCGGACCCTGAGCCCTTACCCCAGCATCCGCCGTCCGAGCCCATCCCGCACATGCAGGCGTTTTTCG
>TARA_R110000868_G_scaffold17258_4_pt1 | contig 62332 bp, 58 predicted proteins | sample TARA_R110000868 | Tara Oceans TARA_R110000868 (sample SAMEA4397489) | marine metagenome | biome: Polar Biome; feature: [SRF] surface water layer (ENVO:00010504); material: water (ENVO:00002006), including particulate matter (ENVO:01000060) such as... | depth 5 m | reverse complement strand
ATCTTTTATATTCCGCAATAACCTTGCGCCATTACCTGCCTATCGTGGTGGTATCAATGTGCATATTCTTTTTAGAAAAAAACAAAACACGCGTGATGCTAGAAGGCTGAGGCGGGTGCTGTCGCGGAATATAAAAGGGCTGGCCGTGGTAGCGGATGAGACAGCACAGCGCTTTAAGGCTCAGTAACGGACGCGGGCGTCTTTTTAGGTAAAGGGGGGAGGGCCAGACCATGTAGCGGCGGCATCCGGCTCGGCCATCGGTTCCAGTAACCTGTAAAGTTCAAACTAAATTTCTTCGGCAATAAAAAAGCCCTTACCTAAGTAAGAGCTTGATCGTCGTTACGCTTTCCAGCTTATTGTTGCGATTCTTTTTTGGGCGCTAATATTATAGGCGTTTGCCCTGTTTCACTTTGGCGTTTTTAAATAGGTCGGCCAAGGTGCTGTTGCTGGGGGCTTGCTGTTGTTTTTGTTGCTGCTGGCGCTGGGCTTTCACGTTGGCGCCGCTGCGATCTTGCTGGCTACCTCTATCGGCGCGGTTATCTTCACCGGCCTTGTCGGTTAGGCGCATGCTCATGGCTATGCGCTTGCGCTGTACGTCCACTTCCATCACTTTTACTTTAACTATGTCGCCGGCTTTCACCACTTCGCGCGGGTCTTTAATAAAGGTGTCAGACAGTGCCGAAATATGCACTAGGCCATCTTGGTGTACGCCTACATCCACAAAGGCGCCAAAGTTGGTGACGTTGGTGATGGTGCCTTCCAAAATCATATCGGGCTTGAGGTCAGAGATTTTTTCTATGCCGGCTTTGAGTTCGGCGGTTTTAAATTCAGGGCGCGGGTCGCGGCCGGGCTTAGCTAACTCGCTGATAATATCGGTAACCGTGGGTAGGCCAAATGTTTCGTCGGTAAATTGCCTTGGGTCTAGGCTTTTTAAGAATTGGTTGTCACCCATAATGTTTTTAACGGGCATATTATGTTGCGACACAATCTTTTCAACCACGCTGTAAGACTCAGGGTGTACCGCTGAGGCATCTAGTGGGTTGTCGCCGTTCATAATACGTAAAAACCCGGCGGCTTGTTCAAAGGCCTTATCACCAAAGCCTTTAATATTTTTTAAATCTTCCCGTTTAGTAAACGCGCCGTGGGCGTCGCGGTAATCAACTATTTTATTGGCCTGGCTACTGCTTAAGCCGGATACTCTGCTTAGCAGTGGGCTGGAGGCGGTGTTAATATCTACCCCTACCGCGTTTACACAATCTTCTATTACCACGTCCAGTGAGCGGGCCAGTTGGGTTTGTGAAACATCGTGTTGGTATTGGCCTACACCTATGGCTTTAGGTTCAATTTTTACCAATTCGGCTAGCGGGTCTTGTAGGCGTCTAGCAATAGAAATGGCGCCGCGTATGGTGACGTCTAGGTCGGGGAACTCTTTAGAGGCAAATTCAGAGGCGGAATAAATGGAGGCACCCGCTTCATTGACGATGACTTTTTTCAGGCCCAAATCGGGGCGCGCTTTAATAATATCACCGACAAAGGCATCGGTTTCGCGGCTGGCAGTACCGTTGCCTATGGCGATTAATTCCACGTTGTACTTTTCGGCAAATTTAATCAGCACGGCGGCGGATGCGGCAATTTTATTTTGTGGCGGAGTGGGGTAGATGGCGGTGTGGTCTAGCACTTTGCCGGTGGCGTCGACTACGGCCACCTTAACGCCGGTGCGCAGGCCGGGGTCTAAGCCTATAGTGGCTTTAGCGCCAGCCGGTGCTGCCAGTAATAAGTCTTTTAAGTTGTTGGCAAATACTTTGATGGCCTCTTCTTCGGCACTCTCACGAACCTGCCCCATTAAATCGGTTTCTAAATGGGTGTAGAGCTTAATGCGCCACGTCCAGCGCACCACTTCGCGCAGCCATTTGTCGGCGGCGCGATCGTGATCTTCTATGGTCCAGTGTTTGGCGACCATTACTTCACAGGGGTGGGTGGCAGTTTTTGCATTAGCGACTTCTTTAGGGTCGCCCACCACGATGTTTAAATTCAGCATGCCTTCGTTGCGGCCGCGGAACATGGCCAAGGCGCGATGCGAGGGTACTTGTTTGATGGGCTCGTCGTGCTCAAAGTAATCGCGGAATTTCTCGCCTTCCTGCTCCTTGCCTTCGTTCATACGGCTGCTCATGGTGCCGAATTCCCACAGGTAGCTGCGTAATTGGCTGATGAGGTTGGCGTCTTCGCTGAAACGCTCCATTAATATGTACTTGGCGCCATCTAAAGCGGATTTAATATCGGCTACGCCTTTATCGGCGTCTATATAGTTAGCGGCTTCCACTTCAGGGGCTAGGGTGGGAGTGGCTAACAGTGCCTCGGCTAGCGGCTCTAGGCCTGACTCTATGGCGATTTGGCCTTTGGTGCGGCGCTTCTTCTTATAGGGTAGGTATAAATCTTCTAAGCGGTTTTTGGTGTCGGCTGCATGAATGTCGCTGGCTAGCTCAGGGCTGAGCTTGCCCTGTTCCTCTATGCTTTTCAGTATGGCTGCGCGCCGGTCTTCCATCTCGCGCAGGTAGCGCAGGCGCTCTTCCAGGTTACGCATTTGGCTATCATCTAGGCCCCCGGTAACTTCTTTACGGTAGCGGGAGATAAAAGGCACCGTGGCACCTTCATCCAACAGGCCTACGGCGGCGCTAACTTGTTGGGGCTGTATGGATAGTTCTGCAGAGATACGTTGAAAAATACTGCTCATGAGGATACTGACGCTCTGTTATTAGGCATGGAGAATAAAGGCGCATTATGCAGAATTCATAGGGCGCTGGGCAGCTTGTTGCGATAAAAAAAAAGTGCTAGGGGCGAAGGGCAGCTGTAAGTGGCAAGCTACAAGCTTCAAGAGGTTAGACTTATAGCTTAAGGCTTGCCGCTGCTGACGCAGTCAGCTTACTCCGTAATTTTGTCGTGATAATGCGCCAAGTCTATGCCAAATGAGCCATTGGAGAGTAAGTGTCGAATGGTAATGACCTCGCCATTGTCGTCTTTGGGGTTTTGGCTTAGGTCTAGTTGGCGCTTGGCGCAGGGTTGCTTGTCGCTGTCGCGTATCACTAATACGCGTGGTTTGTTGTTGTTGGCTTGAGGTGTGGGCATGACCAAGGCGGCCTCACCGGTGCTGAGTTCAGCTACGCTGCCGGCGGGGTAAATGCCCATGGTGGCGATAAATTTGTTGACTAAATTGGCATCAAAATGGCTGCCCTGTGCGCCTAATAATATGCGCAGGCCCTCTAAGGCGGTTTTGGCGGGGCTGTATATGCGTTTGCTGGTAATGGCATCGTAGGCGTCGGCGATAGCGACGATGCGGCTGAAATAGGAGATTTTATCGCCGTGCAGCTGCCGTGGGTAGCCGCGGCCGTTGAGGCGTTCGTGATGGCTGTGGGCAACCTCGGCGGCTATTTCTGGTATGTCATGTTTGCTCATCAACATGTCATGGCCATGGCTGGTGTGTTTTTTGAGTAGGGCAAACTCAGTGTCGCTAAGAGCGCCCTCTTTATTTAATACATCCAGTGGCACCTTGGCTTTGCCTATATCGTGCAGCATGCCGCACAGCCCCAATATTTCTAAATCGGCAGGTGATAAGCCTTCGGCCCTGCCTAGGGTGATGGCGTATACGGCGACATTGAGGCTGTGCTCGGCGGTATATTCATCCACCTCTTTTAATAGCCCCAGCCAAATCATGGCCTCTTGGTTGGCAATAACCGCAGCCACACATTGCTGCACCGCTTTTTTGGCAACGGTGGCGTCAAAGCTGCGGCCCGCGCGCATATTTTTAAAAAAACCTTTAATAATACTTTTGGCTTGCCGGTGCGCGCTTTTAGCTTGGGGCAGGGCGTGTTCAAAGGTGAGGGTGTTACGGTATTTATGGCGTACCAGCTGCTTGCCTACCGGATCTATAGGCCTAGGCTTTTTATTGACCACATAAACGTAGCGACACAGCGCTTGCAGTTGGCTGAGCTCGCGTTGGGTTTTGATTTTAAAACCGTGCACGGTAAAGGGCGACTCTAGCCAGGGCCGGTCTAGCTCCACGACGCTCATGCCCATTTGTAAATCGCGAACGTTTAAGCGTTGTATTTGGCTGGGTCTAACAGACAAGCTGTATCTCCGTAGGTGCAAGGGGGTGAATTATGTATCGGCAAGCAGCGGTAAATCTTTGCTTTTAAAACTATTAGGCTATAATAGCTCGCGCTGCGGCTGGTACCAACTGTTACTTGCTCAGCACTACACCCTGGGGGTGGCCTTTTTTGATCACAAGTTAAAAGTTGGCCTGAGACGTTTACGAACCCCTTGAACCTGATCCGGTTAGTACCGGCGTAGGGATGGGAAGTAAGCAGTGGCTGCTGGCTATCTGTTTGCACACGTTACCCTTCTGCACGTCCGTTTCCGGGTCTCTTATGTTTTTTTAGAGACCAATTATGAAAACTCTTTGTAAATCTTTATTGGCGCTGTCTATCAGTGCTACCGCTTACGCTAATACGCAAATAGAAACCGTGGTTGTTACCTCGGATTTTCGCGAGGCTAACCTGCAACAAGCGCCTGTAAGCGCCAGTGTTTTTTCGGCAGAGCTTATACAGCAGCGCCATGCTCAGCACTTAGAACAATTGTTGGCGATGGCTCCCAATGTTAATTTTGCTAGCGGTAGCTCGCGTGCGCGTTATTTTCAAATACGTGGTATCGGTGAGCGCTCGCAATTTATCGAGCCTATCAATCCATCGGTGGGCGTTATTATCGACGGTGTGGATTTTACGGGTATAGGTACTGTCGGCACGCTGTTTGATGTTGAGCAGGTAGAAATTTTGCGCGGCCCACAGGGCACACGCTATGGCGCTAATGCCTTGGCTGGCATGATTGCTATTCAGTCGCAAGCTCCCAGTGAAACATTGAACGGCTACATAGAAGCAACCGTGGCGGAGTACGATACTTACTCACTAGGTGCTGCCGTTGGTGGCCCTATCAGCGATGAGCTGTTATATCGTGTGTCGGTACAACAACATCAATCCGATGGTTACATGGATAATGTGTATTTAAATAAAAAAGACACTAATAATTTTGATGAGTTAACCGCCAGAGCCAAGTTGCGTTGGATAGCCAGTAGTGATCTCAGTATAGATGTGAGCTTGTTCAGGGCCGATATCGATAATGGCTACGATGTATTTACCTTTGATAATTCTCGCAACAGTATTGCCGATCAACCTGGCCACGATAAGCAGGAAACTAACGCTATCGCTATCAATGCTGACTGGGTTATTTCTAGCGCGTTAAAGTCAGAAATTATCGCTAGTTATTCAAGCAGCGATATAGAATATGGCTATGACGAAGACTGGAGCTATGTCGGTTTATGTGATGGCACGCCCTGCGCTGGCTGGGAATACTCCTCATTTGATAATTACCTGCGTGATCGTGACTCGGGTAGCTTAGAGTTTCGTTTATTGTCTGGTGAAACCGGCAAAATTTTTAATAATAGTACTGAGTGGTTGCTAGGGGTTTATGTACGAGATCAAAGTGAAACGCTGGATAGAGCTTACACCTATTTAAGCAGTAACTTTACCAGCGACTTTGATACCACTAACCAGGCTATTTTTGCAGAAACAGCTACAGCGCTAACACAGCAGTTAACGTTAACTGTCGGTTTGCGTGTTGAAGATTGGCAGGCTGAGTATAAAGATGTCTCTGCATTAGATATTGATAGTGATGAAACCTTATATGGCGGCAGGGTGGTTATGGATTATGCCTATAATGATAACGCCATGGTTTACGCCAGCATAGCCAGAGGTTATAAGGCGGGTGGTGTGAATACTGATGGCACGCTAACCGCCCAAGATAGAGATTTTGATACCGAGTATCAATGGGCTTATGAGCTGGGTGCCAAGCACTCGTTATTGAATAATCGTTTGCAAACTCGGCTGGCCTTGTTTTACACCGAGCGCAAAGATCAACAAGTCAAAGCCTCGTTTTCAGCGCCTCGCAACGATGGCAGCACAGAGTTTACCGACCTAATAGCGAATGCCGGTGAGGGTAATAACTACGGTTTGGAGTTCGAGGCGGTTTACCAGGCTACCGAGCAATTGCAGTTATCGACGGCGCTGGGCTGGCTGGAAACGAATATTGAGGACGATGCCTTGTCTGTTTCTGGGCGAGATCAGGCCCATGCGCCTAACTACCAGTACTCAGTAGCGGCTCAGTATGAGATCACTAATGCGTTAAGTATTCGAGTTGAAGCCGAGGGTAAAGATGCCTTTTATTTTTCAGATAGCCATAATGCCCGTTCAGGTAATTACGATTTGATTAATGCCAGGCTTAACTACGCTGTAGATAGTTGGAGTCTTTCGTTGTGGGCGCGTAATTTAACTGATGAAGATTACGCTGTTCGCGGCTTTAGTGGCTTTGGTAACGATCCGCAAAATTTCTATGCTAGCGATACCTATACGCAATTAGGCGAACCCAGAATATTAGGCGTTTCTGGTCGCTATAACTTTTAATCACTGATTACTTTATTCTTTAATTAGATGCCGGCTTTAGGTCGGCATGACTCACACCTAAGGTGCATATCCATGATGCTTACAGCAGAAATTAGTCTTTACCCCAACAACGAAAACTTTATTCCCCCTATCGATAGTTTTATCGCCCGCCTCAATCAACACGATGACGTGCAGGTGCAAACCTTTCCCACTGCCACCATAGTGATGGGCGAATACGACAGAGTGATGGATATTTTAAAAGTCGCTATGAAGGCCCACCGTGAGGAGTTTGGCATGGGGGTGTTTGTCGCTAAATTTATTCCTGGCTATGAGGCCTTGTAATGGACTTTAGTGATGCAATATTAGCTGCCTGGCAGGCTATGTCGCTATGGGAGTTGGCGGCGGTGTTGCTGGGCGTGGCCTATTTGTTGTTGGCGATGAAAGAAAAAATCAGTTGTTGGTATGCCGCTCTAGGCAGCACGGCGATTTACACCGTGCTGTTTTGGGATGTTAGCCTGCTGATGGATTCGGCACTGCAAGTCTATTATATGGCCATGGCAGTATATGGTTGGTATCAGTGGCAGCGCAAAACTGACGGAGGCAAGGCCGCGCTGCCTATCAGTTGCTGGAGCTGGCAAACCCATAGTGCGGTGATTGCCAGCACGGTGTGGTTATCTGTTATGTCGGGTTGGTTATTGCAAGAGAATACCGATGCGGCCTGGCCTTTCTTAGACTCTTTTACCACCTGGGGTGCTGTCGTCACCACCTATATGGTGGCAAAAAAAGTATTGGAAAACTGGTTGTATTGGATAGTCATAGACAGTGTCGCTGCCTATTTATATGTGGATAGGGGTCTCTACCTTACCGCTTTATTAATGGCAATCTATGTGGTGATAGTGGTAATAGGTTATGTACAATGGCGGGCCATATACCGCGATGAGCAAGGCCTGTGCCCAGCAACTGCATAAATCATCTATTACAACAATACCGCAACTGGGGTTTGGCTACCTCGGCTAAGCCTCAGTTGCTGCGTCAGTTAGAGGGCGGTTTAACCAATCAATCCTTTCTGCTGGAACTAGCTGGCCAGCGCTATGTATTAAGATTGTTCTCGGCGCAAACCCAACAGCTCAATATTAATCGTGATGCAGAATATACCATTGCCTGCTTAGCGGCTCAGCACGGGCTATCGCCAGCACCGGTTTATTTATGCCCCGATAAAAATTATTCTATAACGCACTATGTGGAAGCGGATTTATTTTACTATTCGACAAAGTCGCGAGCCGATAAATTACAGCAATTAGCGCAGAGCTTACAAGCGTTGCACGCTATTCCTGTAACTGGCGATCTGCCCAGCTTGATTGTTGCCGATAAGGCCGAGCGCTATTGGCAGTCGGCAGAGCAGTTAGCGGTATCTAATGACTTGCTAAGCCATCAGCAGTGCTTGCAAGACTACTTTAGACAATTACCCTCAATAACGGTGCCCGTGCTTTGCCATAATGATTTGGTGGCAGAGAATGTACTATTGAGCGACAGTGGCCTGCATTTAATTGATTGGGAGTATTCCGCTTTAGGTGATCCCTATTTTGACTTGGCAACGGTAATACTTAACCAGCAGCTTAGCCAGCAAGATGAGCAGTGGTTTCTCCATAGTTATAGTGGCAACATTAACGAACAGAAGTTACAGCAAGCAAAGCAACAGGTTCGTTATATGGAATGGCTGTGGTGGTTGTTACAAAAACAAGCCAAACAAGAGTTTGTAAATACATTATTACAAAAATTACTATCGTCCATAGAGTTCGCTGGCTAGCATATACTAGCCCTTTGCAGATTATAAATACGGCCACTATCGTGTGTTTATAACGACGCGTTTATAAATTACGTTTTAATTGGCCTTGGCGGCTAGGAGTAGGTAATGGGTTCATGTTGCGAAAATAGCTGCGTAGCCGAAGGCTTAATGGCGCAGCAGCGCGGCACTTTAGTCAAAGTGTTGTGGATAAACGCCTTAATGTTTGTCGCTATAGTCGCTGCAGCATTTTATGGCCAGTCTACGGCTTTGCTGTCCGACAGCTTAGATAACTTTGGTGATGCTCTCACTTACGGCATTAGTCTTTATGTGATTAGCCGTGGCACCAAGGCCAAGGCGAAAGCGGCTTTGTTTAAAGGGGGGTTAATTTTTCTCGCGGCCTGTTTTGTGCTGGCCCAAGTGGTGTATAAAACCTTTAACCCGGTACTGCCCTCTTATGAGGTGATGGGTTTATTTAGTGTGGCCGGTTTACTGGCTAATGGTTGGTGCCTGCTATTACTGTGGCGGCACCGCCATGAAGACATCAATATGAGCTCGGTGTTTGAGTGTTCGCGCAATGACATAGCCTCTAATCTGTCAGTGCTGTTAGCGGCAGCGGCGGTGTGGTTTTTTGATTCCGGTTATCCCGATATTATTGTCGCCTCGCTGCTGGCGGCGATGTTGTTTAATTCATCGTGGCGGGTGCTTAAAAGTGCCTGGCAGGGGTTGCGTTAAGTGCTGAGAGGTACGTACTTAGATACCGCTCAGTGTTAACCGTATAGTTTTTCTAGTGGCGCGTAATAGCTGCAAGGCTACTTTCTCATCGTTGATGGTTTTGGCGATGGCAACCGTGCCTATCATCATGCTGGTTAAGGCAAGCATTTGCTCACTGTTAAAAGAAGGCATTGCCTGTTTGACTAGCGAAAGTAATCTTTTATTCATTCCTAAAAATGCATTTTTATAGGCAGCCTTGGCTTCCGTATCTCTGGTTGTGATATCAGTCGCTAAGAAGGCTAAAGGGCAGGGCCTAATGCCTTGTATATGCTCAATGCTTAGATAGCCGTCGAATAGTTCGGCGAGCCATTGCTTGGTGCTTAATGACTTGAGGTTGCCTAACACCAATGGGCTTACAGTGGTGCCAAATTTTAAAGCCTCAGTATAGAGCTCACTTTTACTAGAAAAGTGTGCGTAAAATCCCCCGCGGGTGAGTTGGCAGTCTGCCATTATCTGATTAATCGTAATGCGCTCAAAACCATTAAGGGTAAACAGTCGGTAAGCGCTGGAGAGTATTTTTTGACGTGACTGCTGCTTGTGTTGTGGTGAATAGGGCATCGGAAAGCTCAAAATAGTTAAATATGACCTTTATCATATACTGAAAGCCGCTAGTATCAATGCCTTCTGATAATTAATAAAAGGATTTGAACTAATGATTAATGCAATGTTTACAGTTGTGATGTTAACGACAGTTATAGGGCTTATTGCAGTCAGGGCTAGAAAGAGTAGCGTTCGTCTAGGGCAGGTTGACCGACGTTACTATCAGTTAATGCAGGGCTATGAGCCTCCGGATACCGTCATAAAAAGCACGCGTTGTCTGAATAATATGTTTGAAATTCCTATGCTTTTCTATGTTGTTTGCTGCTTATTCATATCCTTAAGTTTAGAAAGTGTTCTGTCGATTACGGTGGCATGGTTATTTGTGCTGTGTCGAGCTATGCAGGCTTATATACATCTTGGCTCCAACAATGTGACGCATAGAATGTATGCCTTCGGGGCTGGTTTGGTTTGTGTGTTGGTGTTGTGGGTAGTGTTAATGATTCAGGTTAGATAGATAAGGTCAGTTTTTCTCATTGTTTATTGGTGCAAAGTAATTAAATATTATCAGCAGCCTTAAGTTTTCCTTAAGGCTGCTAGCCCATACTGGTACTACATTTACTATCAGTGTTGGGTGATATGATTTATGCATGAAACATATGTAGGCCGTTCTATTGCTTTAGTCTGGGTAGTGTCTTTTCTATTTATTGTAAGTTATGCCGTAGGGGCAGTGAGTGGCTTAGGCCCGATGCTGTACATGTTAGTTGCTGCCTGTTGGCAGGCGGTGGTTTTTATACTGCCGTTATTGTTACTGCGGTATGCCTATATGCGCTACCGATCTGTAAGTATAGCCTATATGCTTCATGTGACAGCGCTGTTAATAATCTTGCTGTTAATTTCAAATTATAAGTTACATGCCATGTATAATTTTTACATAGGTGGCTTTGTGATTAACTTATTAACCACCCCTGGCGGTATAGATGCGCTAGGTTTGTCGGCATCTTTTTATCGATCAGCATGCTTACTGTTTGTTTTCTTAATGGTTTTTTATATCGTTGCTGTGCGATTTTTACCTGTGGAGAGGCTTAAGTCAATACTGCCTAGGAAGGGCTTGTTAGCCGTTATGGTGACGGCTATTTTTGCCGTTGAAGCGTCAGTTTATGCTTGGGCGGCATTTGCTTCTGGCGCTGAATATTTAGCGGTTGCTTCACGTGTCGCTTGGCATATTCCGGTGACTTCTCGTCATTTGTTAGAGCGCTTAGGCTTTAGCCGACGCAATGATCAGCTAGGTGTGAAAGCCGATTATGCTGGCAGTATAGATTATCCGGGCTTGGTGGCTGAAGAGTTAGGGCCGGTTAAAAACCCTATGAATATCGTGTGGTTAACCGCTGAGTCTTTACGTTCCGATATGCTGGATAGCCGGGTTATGCCCAATACCTATGCTTTTGCTGCACATAATAGCAATTTCATTTCACATTATAGCGGCGGTAATGGCACGCGTTTAGGCATGTTTAGCCAGTTTTATGGTTTGTATGGCTCTTATTGGTTTGATATTTTGCATGGGCGACAATCACCCTTATTATTGGATGTGTTGATCAATAATAACTATCGCTTAAAAGCATTTACCAGTGCGAGATTTACTTACCCTGAATTTGATAAAACCATATTCACGCACTTTAAACCTGAGCAGTTACAGGAGCATTATAGCCCTGGCTTTGGCTGGCAACGCGATAAGAAAAATACCACAGACCTGATTCACTATATCAAGCAGTCGAATGCCAAAAGTAAGCCATTTTTTGCCTTTATGTTTTTTGAATCAGCCCATGCTAATTATTATTTCCCCGATAAGGGTGTTATCGAAAATGACTATCTCGATGATTTTGATTATTTATCGGTGAATATCGCCAAGAATATCACGCAAATAAAAAATCGTTATATTAATTCTAGCCATTATTTAGATAGTCGTTTGGGGCTGGTATTCGATGCATTAAAAGAGCAGGGTTTATATGAGAATACCATAGTGATTGTTACCGGCGATCATGGCGAAGAGTTTATGGAAAAGGGGCGCTGGGGGCATAACTCTACTTTTGTGCAAGAGCAAATACGAGTCCCCATGGTTATACATATGCCTGGGAAGCCAGCGCAAGTAGTTGATCACATGACTAGCCATTTAGATGTGCCTGCAACCTTGTTAACGGCTTTAGGTTATGAGCAGCCAGCGAGTACCTATAGTTTTGGTCAGAATTTGTTTGCTGACGACTATCAGCGTGATTATACCGTGGTGGGCGATTGGCACGGCAATGCGTTAATAACACCCCATGCCAAATTTATTTTGTCTTTAAAAAGTTCGCTTAATAGCACTACGCTATCAACCTTAAATGATGGGCCTCTAGAGGGTAGTGGTTTAACGGCCAATGATAAGCGCTTGTTAACCGATTTTGTTGCTGAGCTGCCGAGATTTTATCAGGGCTCAAAAGAACATGAAAAAAGCGCTGATCAATTGTCACAGTTTAATCGTTCGGTAAATAAAATAGCCCGGTTAATCCAATAGCCCTATGAATTAATCTCCTCGATTTGTTGTGGGATGCGTTAAGTTTAATTATTTTATAGACTTAATACTCCCTTAAGGTTGATACCTTATTCTAATCCCAAGTCATATTATTATGGGATTTGGGCTATGAATACCAACGTTACCCTGCAGCAACCCTCCTGTCATAACAGCTCCCGCAAGGCAACCTTGTTACAGCGTTTATTAAGGCTGAGGCCTGAGCTGGCCTTAGTTTGCCAAGGCTCAAACAGTCGCCAGCAAGTAGAGGCGTATATCGCGCAGCAGTTTACTACGGTTTATGGTGCGACTATCAGCGAGTTTATGCCGCAGCTACTAACCCTACGTTGTGAAGATAATGTGAGCGCTGTAGTGGGTATACGTATAGCCGCTAGCCGCGAATTGTTTTTAGAGCAATATCTAGACCGGCCGATAGAGCAGCAGCTAGCCGAGACAATCAATAAAGGTGTTAGCCGCGGCACAGTGGCCGAAATTGGTAATTTAGCTGCCACCCATAAAGGATCCAGCCAGCTTATTTTTTTATACCTCACTTTAATGTTAAGCCTAAGCCCTTTGCAGTGGGTAGTTTTTACGGCCACTAAACAGGTGCAGACGATAATGGCGCGCTGTGGTTTCGACTTACATATTATTGGAGCAGCGCAACCAGAGAAGCTCACTAACGGTGTTGCTGGTTGGGGTAGTTACTATGCCGGGAAGCCTAATATTGCCGCGGTAAATATACGCCAGGCCTTAGCTGCGATAGAGAGCAATGAACTATTAGCCAATTACTTTTATAGCTATCAATCGGCTATACAGGCTTGCGCCAAACAGTTAGTCGCTGATGGCATAGCGCCACGTGTTGCTAGGAGTAGTCAGCATGCAAACTATACTGACGCAGCTTAATGCTAACGCGATACTAAGCAGCACAACACGCTCGCTTAACAGCAAACAGTTAAGCGACCAGTGTCATGCTTACGCTGCGCAGTTGCAGGCGCAAAATATTCAAGTGCTGGCCCTGTGTTGCGATAACAGCATAGCCTGGGTACTGATGGATTTAGCCTGCCAGCTCGCGGGTATCTGTATTATTCCGCTGCCTACGTTTTTTTCGCAGGATCAACTTAGCCATATAGTACAGAGCAATAATATTGACGCCATAGCCTGTGAGCGCAGTGATATTTTTATGGCTGTATTATCTGCGTTGGCTATACCTGCCAGCGTCAAGCCGCAAACCTATGGTGATTTGACCTTAATCACATTGACGAATGGCCGTAAGCCGGCGGCGTTAATTCGTTACCCCAATAATACGGGTAAGGTGACGTTTACTTCAGGCTCTACCGGTAACCCTAAAGGGGTGTGTTTAAGCCATGAGCAATTAATTACTCAGGCTAAGGTGCTAAATCTGCGCACCGGACTCAGCCAGCACAAACATCTCTGTGTCTTGCCGTTAAGCACCCTGTTAGAAAATGTGGCGGGGGTTTATACCACCTTATTGGCGGGTGGCGAGCTTATAGTGCCCAGTTTAAAAGAGTTGGGCTTTGAAGGTAGTTCGTCCATCAATATTGAAAAGCTGTGCGGCCTTATTAGTCGCTATCAAGTGCATAGCTTGATTGTTACTCCACAGCTATTACAGCTGCTATTGCTGGCTGCTGAAAAAAATTGGCAACCACCCAGCTCATTACAGTTTGTTGCGGTAGGCGGGGGTAAGGTGGCGCAGCCTTTGTTAAGCAAAGCGCTAGCTCTGGGTATACCCGTTTTTGAGGGCTATGGTTTGTCGGAGTGTGCTTCGGTAGTTAGCTTAAATACGTCGCAGCAGTATCAGCCTGCCAGCGTCGGCCAGCCTTTGGCGCAGCTGCAGCTGAGTATAGAGCAGGGCGAGGTGGTGGTGGCAGGTAACTGTATGCTGGGTTATGCCAATGAGTCGGCTAGTTGGTACCCCCGAAAAATATATACAGGTGATTTAGGCAGTATCGATGCGCGGGGTTTTTTGCAGATTAATGGTCGTAAAAAAAACCTGCTGATATCTAGCTATGGCCGCAACATTAACCCCGAGTGGCCAGAAAGCGAATTATTAGCCAACAACGCCATAGCCGAGTGTGTGGTGTTTGGCGATGCCCAGCCTTATTGCGTAGCGTTAATTACGCCGCGTATGGCAGCAACATCTGAAGCCGCCATTCAACAGTGTATTGATAAGGTTAATCAGCAGTTGCCTGATTATGCGCGCCTGCAGGCATGGCAGTTATTACCGCAACCCTTATCCCATTGCCCAGATTTAACCACGGCAAATGGTCGCCCTAAACGCGACGCTATAGCCAAGCATTATTCCGAACTTATTGAATCGTTGTACCAACCCGTTGTAGAGGACTGTGCCTTATGAATTTTTTTGAGAGCTTACAATTGCAAACCCAGGGTGAGCGCGAGCAATTGTTGCAAGCGCCTATGATTATGAAAGCGCTAGCCGGTGGCATGAATCTAGATGAATACGTGGCCTTTTTAACCCAAGCCTATCACCATGTAAAACATACCGTGCCCTTATTAATGGCGGTAGGATCGCGCTTGCCGGAAAGTAAAGAGTGGCTGCGCAATGCGGTGGCCGAATATATAGAGGAAGAGCTGGGTCATCAAGAGTGGATACTCAATGATATAGCGGCTTGTGGTTATGACAAGGAAACCGCAAGAAATAGCCGGCCCAATGTTGCCACCGAGCTGATGGTGAGTTATGCCTACGACAAAATTCAGCGGGTTAATCCGCTAGGATTTTTTGGCATGGTACATGTGTTGGAGGGCACCAGTATTAGCACTGCCGATAACGCTGCCGATACGATACGCAACAATTTGTCGCTGCCTAAAAAAGCTTTTTCCTATCTTTACTCCCACGGTTCTTTGGATATAGAGCATGTAAAGTTTTTTGAGGACTTAATGAACAAAATTACCTGCCCACAAGAACAGGAAGAAATTATTCACTCTGCAAAAGTATTCTACCAATTGTATGGAGATATTTTTCGCACGCTAACCGCGCAGCATGGTTTAGCGTTAGCCGCCTAATATTTTAACCCGCTGGAGAGCTAGATGGATGTAAACAATAAAACAGTTTTGTTGGTAGGTGCCACGGGAGGCATAGGCGCCGCTATTGCTAAGCAATTAGACCAACGTAATGCCCACGTATTATTAGTGGGGCGCAGTGAGCAGGCACTGCATGCGCTAGGCGCCAGTTTGCAGCACCAGCATAGCTTGATACAGGCGGATATTAACAGTGTAGAGGGTAGGCAGCAGATTGTTGAGCAGTGTCAACGGCAAGCTATAGACATCTATATTAATGCGGCAGGGGTGATGGATTTTCAGCTGTTTTCCCAGCAAGATAGTGACAGGCTGCAGCAGATGATCAATACCAATTTGTTATCACCGATGTTGTTATGCCAATTACTGCTGCCCTTATTAACCCAAAAAAGCAGCGCCGCTATAGTTAATATAGGTTCTACTTTTGGCAGCATAGGCCATCCCGGCTTTGCCGTGTATTGCGCCAGTAAATTTGGTTTGCGGGGCTTTACCGAGGCCTTACAGCGTGAGTTGGCCAGTACTGGGGTGCAGGTGTTGTATTTGGCACCTAGGGCAACCCGTACTGATTTAAATTCTAGCGCCGTTAATCAGCTTAATGAAGCTTTGGGCAATAGCAGTGATAGCCCAGAGCAAGTGGCACTAGCAGTGATAGCGGCCTTAAAGGGTAATAGGCGTCAGCAATTTATGGGCTGGCCAGAAAAACTATTTGTGCGCTTAAATGGCTTATGTCCTAATCTAGTGCATGGGGCGCTAGTAAAAAAACTGCCTATTATTTTTCGCTATGCCAATAAAAATAGCGAATAGCGGTGTATGATAACGCCGGTTATACACTTATTTATGTGGCACGCGTTATAGCGTAAAAGGATTAGCATGCAGCTGTTGTTGGTTGAGGATGATCACTTACTGGCTAAAGGTTTGCAGCAGGCGTTGGCTAAGCAGGGTCATACGGTTAATGCCGTAGCTACCGGTGAGGCGGCATTGCATGTGGTGAGCACCGAGCCGCCTGATATAGTGATTTTGGACTTGGGTTTACCCGACATGGACGGTATCAGTGTGCTAAAGCGGCTACGTAAAAAACAGGCTGACTTGCCGGTATTAATACTCACTGCTAGAAATGAGATGGATGATAAAATCCATGGCCTAGATAGTGGTGCTGATGATTATTTAGCGAAGCCCTTTGATATGAGCGAGCTATTCGCTAGGCTGAGAGTATTAGAACGCCGTTTGACTACCCATAAAACCTCGGTAATCACCGTCGGCGACGTAAGCCTAGATATACAAAAAAATACCGTTAACTTTCACGCCGCTGAAATTGAATTGTCTAGGCGCGAATATATGCTGTTAAAAAGCCTAATGGAAAATGCCGGCAGGGTACAGACGCGCGACACCTTAGAGGCCCGCTTATATAGTTGGGGTGAGGAGGTGGCCAGTAATGCCTTGGAAGTACATATACATCACTTGCGTAAAAAGTTTGGTGTAGATTTCATTAAGACGATACGCGGTGTGGGTTACAAGGTTAATCTTTCGTGAGATCGATACGTGTATTTTTAGTGAGCATTATTTTAGCCTTGGTGATGCTATTCAGTTTTGTGGCGGCACTGCGCGGCTATCAATCCAGTATGGTGGCGGCCGATAAGCTGTTTGATAAGCAGTTGTTGGATACCGCTAAGCTTATGGGCGGCATACAAAGCCAGCAAGCCTTAGCCGCAGTGACAGTCGATAATTATTTTACCTTTCAGGTGTGGCGCGACCAGCAGTTGCTAGCCGCCGCCACGAATGCACCCAGCACTGCCATACAAGCACGGGAACAGGGCTTTAATTATAGTAATTTTAACGGCTACCGCTGGCGTACAGCAGCTTATTATCAGCCTGAAAAAAACATTTGGGTGATGGCGGCAGAGCGTACCGATTCGCGGTTTATCTTGGCCGAAAATGTTATTTTGCAGTCGATAATGCCTATAGTGATAGGCTTGCCGGTATTGGCCTTGCTGATATGGTTTATTGTTACTAAAGGCTTAAGCCCACTGCGGGAATTGGCTACAGAGCTGGCGGATAAACAGCCCGATGATTTAAGTAGCTTGCGTTTTCAAAGCTCACGTACAGAGTTGGTGCAAATTGTGAGTTCTTTAAACGGCCTGCTGGGACGTTTAGAAACCTCTCTGTTGCGTGAGCGACAGTTTTCCTCTGATGCCGCCCATGAGTTGCGTACGCCTATTAGCACCCTAAAAGTGCAGCTATATAATATTGCTGAGTTGCTGCCTAAGCATCAAGATGAGTTGGCTAATATTAATATTACAGTAGAGCGACTGGTGCATATTGTTGATCAAATTCTTAATTTACATCGTATATCCCCTGATCAATACAATGCCAAAATGAAAAAAATCAATCTTCACTCACTGGTGCAGCAAGTGCTCGCTGACGAAAGTGATCAGTTTGATAAAAAGCAGCAGAAATTATCTTTCTCAGGTGAGGTGGCCTACATACGGGGTGACGAGTTTGCAGTCAAAACGCTGCTGCAAAATGTGTTAAGTAATGCCCACAAATACACCCCTGTGCAGGGGGTTATTCATGTCAGTGTTAAGCGGCAGGCTAAGAATGTTCAGCTATGCGTTGCAGATTCAGGGGTTGGCATCGCTCCGTCTATGCGCAGTCGGGTGTTTGAACGCTTCTACAGAGTCGGCGGCGACCGTCATAGTTCTGGTGAGGCCGGTTGTGGCTTAGGGCTGGCCATTGTTAAAAATATTGCTGAGTCACATAAGGCCTATATAGAACTGGCCGATTCAAATTTAGGAGCCGGCACGGCTTTTTATGTTTACTTTCCTAATATTGATAGTTTGAACGAGGTTTAAATGCAGAGTAAAAATATCGTTTTTGCTATTTTATTATTACTGCCGCTAACCGCTGCGTATGCAGAGACTCCGATTTTTCATTTGGTAATTAAAGATCATTTATTTTTCCCATCAGATTTCGAGGTGCCGGCTAATACTAAGGTGAAGCTATTACTGCACAACCAAGATGCTAGTGCTGAAGAGTTTGAAAGTTATGAGCTAAACCGTGAGAAAGTGATAGAAGGGGGGCGTAAAGCGGTTATTTTTATAGGTCCTTTACCGCCTGGCGACTATCCGTTTTTTGGTGAGTTTTATCCTAAAACCGCACAGGGAATTATTCGTGTTAAGTAAGATTCGCATAATTAAAGGCCAAGCAAATGCTTATTAACTCTGTTGCATTAATCCTAGAAGAAACTTTAGAGGCGGCCTTGCTGATTAGTATGCTGTTGGCTATGACCGGGCCATGGTTAAAATCTAAAGCATGGTTGCTCTACAGTTTTTTATTGGGATTTTTAGTTGCCTATGGCTATGCCAGCGCTATGGCCGATATTTCAGAGTGGTTTAATTATGCTGGCCAAGAAGTGTTAAATGCTTTTTTACAGGCGATGATTGCTCTGTTGTTAATGCTGCTGTCTTGGCAGCTGTATTCGGCAGCCACCGCGATAAAACCGGGCGTTTTAATGGTGTGCTGCGCTAGCGCTGTGGTGTTTTCTATTTGTAGAGAGGGCGCGGAAATTCTTTTATATCTAAAAGGGTTTTCTAGTAATCATGAGGCTTATCCCGCGGTAATGATAGGCAGCGGTTTGGGGTTTGGTATAGGTATTAGTGTAGGGGTGTTGCTGTACTACGGCCTTATTAATGTGTCTGCACCTTATCGGTCGCGAGTTTACGGAGTTTTGCTGGCGATTTTCAGTGGCAATATGTTATCGCAGGCCACGTTGCAATTAACACAGGCCGATTGGTTGCCCGCGGCCCATCCACTGTGGGATAGCTCATACTGGGTTGCTGAGCATTCTATAACGGGCCATATTTTATATTCATTAATAGGTTATGAAGCTACCCCTAGTGGCTTGCAAATTATAGCCTATGTCAGTGGCATACTTAGTGTCTTTTTAATAACTATGCTTGCTAGGCGTCGGGCACAGGGAATGGTGTCTTTATGAATAGATTTTTAGCTTATCAGTTTATTGTTTTATCCGTATGGTTCGGTGGTTTTACGCAATGGAGTTGGGCAGATGGTTTAGGGGTGGATAAGATTTATCACCCTTATGTGCAGCCCTTAGAAAAGGAAATAGAATTACGTTTTATTACTGCCGATCCCGAAGGCGAGTCTAAAAGTGTACAACAGTATTTATTAGCTTATGGCCAGTCGATTAATGATCGCTGGTTTGCAGAAATTTATGTGGTAGCCGAGAAGTTGGGCGGCGGGCAAATAGATTTAGCGGCTTATGAGCTGGAAGCTAAATGGCAGCTCACCGAGCAGGGCGAATACAGTGCCGATTTTGCTCTGTTGTTTGAGCTGGAGCAGCGACAAGATATAGATCTATGGGAGTTTGCCACGGCGCTTATTGTTGAGAAAGAATGGGGCAGGTGGAGTGGTGCTGCCAATGCGTTTGTGATTTCTGAATGGGGCGATGATATAGATGATGAGCTGGAAACTAAGTTAAACCTGCAAGCCCGTTACCGCAATAGCTCGTCTTTCGAGCCCGCGCTGGAGTTGTACATGAGCCAAGACACCAAGGGCATAGGGCCGGCATTTTTGGGCCAATTGCATTTGGCGGGACGTCAGCAAATAAAATGGGAAGCCGGGCTTATCATGGGTCTAGATGCTAAAACCCCTGATGCCACATTTAGGTTACTTATGGAGTATGAACTTTAACGTTAGTGTTGCAACACTGAATAAAGGCGGTACGGTGGTTTTGACCTATACTTAGCTCACATCTATGGCTATAGGTTTTGATTTTTATGTTGCGCTTGCGCTGTTTATTGATAGTTTGTTTGTGGCAGTTCGCTGCGCTCCCTGCATGGGCATCTACCCCTGCTCAGCCGGTTGCGATATCGGCAGGTATGTTTATAGGTATTATTAATAAGCAAGGAGATGGGCCCTACCAGCTAATTTTACAAGAGGCGGCTAGGCGTGCCGGTGTTACTATTAATGAAGACGTTGCACCGCTAAAAAATGCCGTGGCTGAGTTAGTTAATAAAAAGTCACTGGCCATCTACGGTATGACAGACACGCTGATTGCTGAGCTGGGCCAGGACAATATTATTACCAGCTACCCTCTGGGCGTATATAAGTTGTACCTGTTTACCCGTAAAGGGGAGTCCGCTATTACTAGCTATCAGCAGTTGGCGAATAAAAAGGTGGGGGGAATGTTAGGTTACGAGGCTTATTATAGTGAGCTGAGAGAGCAGGGTGTAGCGATTAACTATGTCTCCAATGAGCTTAGCCAAATGAAGCTATTTATAGCCCAAGATGTAAATGTTATTTTGGCGTTTCTACCGGATTGGTTGCCCCATCTTAAACAATTAAATTACGCTGCCAGTTTTCCTGTGCGCATAGGCTACGATGCTATGACGGCACGGAATACACCAGAGGGTAGGCAGTTTATTAATAATATTTCTGTGGCGCTACAGGCTATGCACAAGGATGGCACTATAGAAACTTTAATGGGCCTGCGTTATCTGTCTTTTGAGTATACCCCCAGTCAACCTTATGAGTGGCGAGCTGCACAGCCTTTTTAGCGTGCTGGTATTAAACGTGATGCATAAAAAAAGCCGTTAACCCTTGCGAGTTAACGGCTTTTTTGTGCAGCTAGTTATTAAGAGGCTTTAGGGCCCGCATTAACAACGGCATCAGCAATATCAAACTTTTTGATATTTTCTTGGAACAAGTTGGCCAACTTAGCCGCTTGTTCGTCGTAGGCTGCTTTATCTTCCCAAGCTTCGCGTGGGTTGATGTATTTAGCATCGACACCGGCAATCGCTTTAGGAATGGTTAAGTTTAATGCTTCTAAGGTTTCGGTTTCGCAATCAACCAGTGAGCCGTTTTGCGCTGCCGCAACAACCGCACGAGTTACTGGGATGGGGAAGCGTGAGCCTTGGCCGTTTTCGCCACCTGAGCCGCCAGTCCAACCGGTGTTGATTAAGTAAACCCGCGAGCCGAAGTCTTCAATGCGTTTCATTAATAGCTCAGCGTATTCGCCCGCAGGGCGAGGCATGAAAGGCGCGCCAAAACAGGCTGAGAAGGCCGGGTGTATACCGGCTTCTGCGCCCATCTCTGTAGAGCCCACGCGTGCTGTGTAGCCGCTTAAGAAGTGGAACGCAGCGGCTTCTTTAGACAGGATAGAGATCGGTGGGATAACGCCCGATACATCACAGGTTAAAAAGATAACAGTTTTAGGTTCGCCAGCAGCATTTTCGATAATGCGTTTTTCTACGTGCTCTAGTGGGTAAGAGCAGCGGCCATTTTCAGACAATGAAACGTCGTCGTAATCAGCGAGGCCTTTATCGTCTATCACGACGTTCTCAACGATGGCGCCAAAGCGTATCGCATCCCAAATAATGGGCTCGTTCTTTTGGCTTAGGTTGATGGTTTTTGCATAGCAGCCGCCTTCAACATTAAATACGCCGCCTTTGGCCCAGCCGTGCTCGTCATCACCAATTAAGTAACAAGCAGGGTCGGCAGAGAGGGTGGTTTTACCGGTGCCGGATAGACCGAAGAATAAGGTGGTTTCGCCGTCTTCGTCTACGTTAGCCGAGCAGTGCATAGGCATAACATCTTTCTCTGGCAACAAGAAATTTTGCACAGAGAACATGGCTTTTTTCATTTCACCGGCGTAGCGCATGCCAGCCAATAATACTTTGCGTTGGGCAAAGTTAAGAATAACTGTGCCTTCAGAGTTGGTACCGTCGCGCTCGGGGTCACACGCAAAGCTGGCAACGTTTAAAATAGTCCACTCTTCTTTGCCTCTAGGGTTGTACTTGCCTTCGGCAGGGCGAACAAACATGTTATGGCCGAACAAACCTTGCCAGGCTGTTTCGGTATTAACTACAACGGGTAGGTAGTGCTCGTCGTGAGCAGCGACGTGCAACTGAGAAACAAAACGATCTTTTTGAGAGAGGTAATCTTCAACGCGGTTCCAGAGAGCATCAAACTTATCGGCGTCGAAGGGGCGGTTAACTGAGCCCCAGTCTATGGCATCAGCGGTAGATGGTTCTTTAACGACAAAGCGGTCGGCAGGTGAACGGCCAGTACGCTTGCCGGTAGTAATCGATAAAGCGCCGGTGTCAGTTAGGGTACCTTCACCGCGTTTCAGCGACTCCTCAATGAATTGGGCGTGGGTTAAATTGGTGTATGTCGTGCTCATGCTCTCAGTTCCTGGTTGTATACCATTTACATTAGTCATCGGATTTATCGGCCGTGCTTTTTGAGCGTAGGCTGGTCCGACCTTCAAAGGGGGCGCAATTATGGCAAAAATCACCCATTGAGGCCAGCGCGTTGACTATAGAATACCGGTAATTATTGGCTTTTTTGATTATGTAAAACTACTACAAAATCCTCGTTTTATTTGGAGTTTTTTTTCAGGTTTATGTCCCGTAACGGCCTGCTTATAAAGGGTTTTACCCTGTTGCGGGCCGGCACGGGTCGTTGTTAGCCCATTAATGCAAGGGCGTTTTAAAAATACGGCTAAGGTCTTTACTGCCAAATCGATAGTCATGGTGGCAAAACTCGCAGCGTATGGCTATCTCGTCGGCCTCTGCTATGAGTGCTTCGGATTCGCTGCGGCCCAAGGCATAAATGGCTTTTTCAGTACGCTGTTCAGAGCAGCTGCATTGAAATTTTAGCGTGCTGGGGTCGAATACGCGCACCTGTTCTTGGTGATAGAGGCGGTGTAGCAGGGTATTAAAGTCAAGGTTTAGCAACTCTTGTGGTTTGAGGGTGTTAGCTAGCTGGGTGACATGTTGCCATTGCTGGCTACGATCTTGGGCGCCGTGCGCCGCGCTCACGGGCAGCTCTTGAAGCAGCATGCCGGCCGACTTGCTGCCGTCAGCGGCAAGGATTATATGGGTGGAGAGCTGCTCACTTTGGGCAAAATAATGCTCTAGGCACGCCGCTAAATTGCGGCCATCCAAGGGCACTATGCCTTGGTAGCGCTGGCCCTTGGCGGGGTCTATGGTAATACTGAGCTGGCCGTTTTTTAATAGTGTTTGAAAATCCTCACTGACCGCAGCGTCGGCCTCCTTAGCTATGCCGCGCACATGCCCTTGCGAGGTGGCCTCAGCCATAATTAGAGGGACTTCGCCTTCGCTGCGGGCCTGCAAGATGAGGCAGCCATCAAACTTAATCGTTTGGCTAAGCAGGGCGGCGGCACTTAAAAAATCACCCAGTAACCGCGCCACAGGGGCCGGGTAGTGATGTTTGCTCAGCGTGGTTTGATAGCTCTGTTCTAATTGAACCAGCTCACCGCGTATATCGGCGTCATCAAAAATAAAGCGTTGAATATGGTCGGGCATGGGAGGCTCTGGTAGTGATAATGGGGGGATTATAAGGGCAGTCGCTAGTTGGTAGTCAATAGTCGCTAGCTAGAGACTAGGGACTATTCACTAGCGTCTTCTTTAAATCGATGTATTTGCCTGCGTTGTTTTTTGGTGGGCCTTACGCTGGGTAGGCCTGTGCCGTGAAAGGCTTTGCGTTGGCTGGCACTGGCTTCGCGTTTATTGATGCTTTGCTCGGTTTCTTGATACAGGGCTTGTGCTTCGGGTGCGCCGCGGCGTTGGTTGGATAGCGCTAGCACTTCTACTTCTTTTTCATCTAGGCCTTGGCGTAGGGTAATCATCGCGGCCACTTCAACTTCTTTGCTGACCTTGGCGCGCTGGCCGTTGTAATGTACTTTACCGCCCTCTATGGCCTGCTTGGCGATGCTGCGGGTTTTGTAAAAACGCGCCGCCCACAGCCATTTGTCTAAGCGAATTTTAGCGCTGTTATCGGCTTTGCTGTTGTTGATATTGTTGCTGTTGGACTTGTTACTCATGCTGGCTCGATGGTGTGTTGTTCTTGCTGTTGCTAGTTAGCGGCATAATTTCATCAAAGTGCAGAATGCTGGGAAAGTCGCTTTTAGTTTGAGCGGCCTTCTTGCTATCCGGCTGTAGCAGGGTAAGTAAGTGCTTAATACCATACTGTTGAGCTGACTCTAATACGCTGATGGAGTCGTCTATAAATAGGGTTTTGGCCGGGTCAAAAGGGTGTTGCTGCTGTAGCTGTTGCCAAAATTGCTGTTGCTCTTTGGGTGCTTGGTAATCGTGGCTGGCGACTATCTCATCAAACCACGGCTCTAGGCCAGTTTGCTCCAGCTTGAGTACTAGGCCATCGCGGTGGGCGTTGGTGACCAAGATAACTTGATGATGGGAGTGCCTGAGCTGACGCAAAAATTCTTCCACATGTGGCCGTATGGCTATCATATGTTTGATCTCGCGCTTGAGCTCGATGATGTCCATCTCCAGGCGCTGGCTCCAGTAATCTAGGCAGTACCAGTTTAGGTGGCCTTTTTGCGACATGATTTGGCTGAATAGTTCGGCTTTTACTTCGTCTATAGGGCGCTGGTGTTTGTCGGCATAGCGGCGTGGCAGGTACTCTAGCCAGAAATGGTTGTCGTAGTGCAAGTCCAGCAGGGTGCCGTCCATATCTAACAAAACAGTGTCTATTGTGTGCCAGTTAATCATGTATAGGCTTAAGCGTAATGAGGGAGGCGTATTATCCCCGTGCAGCCTCGGATTGTTAAGAAAAACAGTAATTTTTGTATGAACTACACAAAACGGGTAGTCTCTCGGGATGATACTCAGCACCCTACCTTAACAGGAGTTCCCATGCGTTTGCTCACTAGGATATTTAAGCCCGCTATTGCTATCACCGCTTTGTCTATGGCTATGCTGGCGCAGGCGGCTTCTTATTCCGCTGTTGCCGAAGATGACAGCGGCGCGGTGGCCACGGTGAATGCGCTGGCCACGCAGGCAGGCATGAATGCCCTAGCCAAGGGCGGTAATGCCATAGATGCCGCGGTGGCAGCGGCTTTAACCTTAGGGGTGGTGGATAGCCATAACTCAGGCATAGGTGGTGGCCTGTTTGCGGTGGTGCATTGGGCCGATGGCCGTATAGAGGCTATCGATGGTCGCGAAATGGCACCCGCTGCCGCCCACCGCGATATGTATTTGCGCAACGGCGAGGCCGATGGTGAGTTAAGCGTGACCGGGCCTTTGGCCATAGGCGTGCCGGGCTCTGTCGCCGTGTTTGAATATATGCTCAAACAAGGCGGCAAGCTCAGCTATGCCGATGCGCTGTTGCCTGCGGCGGATATCGCCGAGCAGGGTTTTGCCATCGATAATATTTATGCACGCCGCTTAACAAGCAAACAAAAAACAATCAGCCAGTTCCCTGCGTCGGCCCAGGTATTGCTAGCTGCCGATGGCGAGCCTTGGCCTGTGGGCCATAAGTTGGTGCAAAAAGACTTGGCACAAACCTATAGGGCGATTGCGAAAGAGGGCTCGGCCCATTTTTATAAAGGGGATTTTGCCAAAAAGCTCGCCGCCTGGATGAAAACCAGTGGTGGTTTAATCACCGAGCAGGATATGGCGAATTACCAGATGAAGCTGCGCCAGCCGGTAGTCAGCCAGTACCGCGATTACACCGTGGTTGGTTTTCCGCCACCCAGTTCTGGCGGTGTCCATGTGGCGCAAATCTTAAATACACTAGAGCGCTTTGATTTGGCGACCCTGCCAGATACTGACCGTTACCATGTGATAGCCGAAGCGATGAAGCTGGCTTTTGCCGACCGCGCCTATTGGTTGGGTGACCCGGATTTTGTCAACGTGCCCAAGGGCTTAATCGATAAGGCCTATGGCAAAACCCTCTCCAGCAAAATCAGCTTAGACAAAGCACTGGTGGTAACAACGCACGGCACCCCGCCACGTGCGGAGTATGATTTATTTGGTAAGCACACCACCCACATTGCCACTGCCGATAAGGCCGGTAATTGGGTGGCGATTACCACCACGGTGAATACCACCTTTGGCAGCAAGGTGATTATCCCGGGCACCGGGGTGGTGATGAATAATCAAATGGATGATTTCTCGGCGCAGCCCGGTGTGCCCAATATTTATGGCCTAGTCGGCACCGAAGCTAATAGCATACAGCCGGGTAAGCGGCCGCTTTCCAGCATGAGCCCCACTATCGTGTTAAAAGGCGATAAACCGATTATGACCATAGGTGCGGCGGGCGGCCCCACCATTATTACCCAGGTGGTGCTGGGCTTAATTAATCATTTGGATTTGAACAAGCCCTTATACGAGGCAATAGCCATGCCGCGTATTCATCACCAATGGCAACCAGAAAACCTGTATGTAGAAAAAACCATGCCGCCGGCTATACGCAGTGGCCTAGAGGCCAAAGGCCATAACACCAAAACCCTGTGGCCCTATGGCTCTACCCAAGCTATAGCAGTGGATAGCAAAGGCCAGTTTACCAGCGTGGCAGAGCCGCGTTTAAAAGAGCGCAATAAAGCGCAGTAACAGCCAGTTAGCAGCAGTGCTTTATCGAAATAGGATGTAATAAAAACGCTGCTTAGACTATTTTGAGAAATGGCGGCTTATTTTGGGGCCTGGTTGTGTGTTCGGGCTTGGCCTTGTCTACAGTGAATTGTACCTCTTCAAAAAATACCAACAAGCCGAGGTACAAGGCATGAGCAAAGCAATTGGATCGCTGAAGCTGGGGAAACCTTCCTTAAAACAAGAAACCCTAGGTGGCGTGGGGCTACAAAATACAGCCTTAGTCAAAGCCAAGTTACTGGAAGAACTGGTCGAGCTGGAGGCGCAAATGGAGCGTCTAAAGGCGGCTGGGGATGCCGTGGATTTCTCTATGATGCAAACCTATAAAGAAATGATACACAGCCGTAAAACCTTTTATAAGGAGCTGGATAACTGACGGCGGTTTTATAGAGAGCTGTTGTTAGCTGAGGTGGGGTTTTTGAGTGCCTGATAAGCAAGGCGCTTATCAGTGTGTTGAGAATAAGCCCCTAATCGTTGTGGTTCTTTTTATAGTTGGGGTTATTGCGAACTCGGATATTTTCACGATTGAGTACTTCGCTAGCCTTAAGGCTAACTAGCTCTTCGGCATAGTCCACATTGAGCCACCAAGGCTTGTGCTGGAAGGCTTTTTCGCGACGCGAGCCTGCGCGCCGATCTAGACCGGCTGGCATAGGCAATTTTTGGCGACGGCGGTCATTGTCTAGGCGTCTATCGCCAAACATATTTCCTGTGACGTTTCTTGTAACAGTGTTCAGGCTAAGCTCCGTTATTGTTAGCTAGGTTTCGCTTGGCTTTTTAATGGAAGCCGAATGGGCAATTCTAGCAGAAATGTGCAGCTAACGTAGCCCCAAGAGCGGCTAATTTTGGGGGGAGATAGCGCCGAGTTTGGAAAAACCTAAGAAAACTAGGCGTTTAATACCCTTAGTTAAAGTTATATCAATGTAGCGGCGGCCATAAAGTGTAAATTTGTCACACAAATAATTAATGCTTGCTGTTACTGCCTTCGTCGTCGCCCTCCTCACTGCTACTCTCTAATGCTCTGGCCTGTTGGGTGACATAAGTGGTTTTTAGCCACCAGGGGCGTGAATCCATGGTGCTGGCAGGGTTGTTGATGGGCCTTTTGGCTGCTGCGCCTATCAACAAAAATATCACGGGGCTTAGCGGTTTCAGGAGGTATAGTGGGTGACATAGTGCGGTTGTTTACTCGACTGTTTTGCCGTGTATCATAAAGCATCGCTAGGAGTGTAAGTGAGAGCGGGGTCACATTTGCTATGGCTGGTAGCGGGTTAATTTACCGCGCAAAAACGCACCATCTGTAGTTAATTGTGTCGATATGTAGGCTTCAGTTAGTAATGGCGAGAATGTTGACGAACCCACCTCCACAGAGGCTGGCTAAAAAGACTAAAAATAAATTGAAAAAACCTTGCAAACTAACAATAAGTTAAGTATTTTGCCGGCCGATTTCAGTGCATGTTCGTTCTTGAGCGACGCTGAAAGGTATTGCGCCAGGCAACCAAAAGTTGTGCTGTTGCGCGTTGTAGGTACTAGCTAAGCCTTTAGCTAGTAGACGGGATACTTAAGCCGTAAAGTCGGCATACATATGGGCCCCAACATTGAACACACTTATTCTACGCATCCGTTTTGCTCTCCCTAACTGCAGTATTATCACTGAGCCTTGAGCGCAGTCGATCTTCCTGATCACAGATTTTTCTTTAGCTGTTAAATTTTTGTATGCCGTATTAGCGCATCGCTAAACGGGTTTTTTGATCTGTATCTGCTGACCATCCAGTGATGTGCGGCGGCTACGCTATACCTAACTTTAGGGTAATTAAATGACCACTACGCTTGAGTTTGGCGAATCTAATATCGCTACTGCTTTCTCTGTACAAATTCCATATGTTGATGGCGTTTATGATTTAACCCCTGACCAAATACTATTGGATCAGGCTGAACACGAATCAGAGGTGCGCTCTTATCCGCGCCGCCTGCCTATTGCCATTAAACGTGCCTATGGTGCTTTGGTAGAAGATACCCGTGGCCAAATCTTTTTAGATTGCCTAGCCGGTGCTGGCACCTTGGCTTTGGGTTATAACCATCCCGAAATTAACCAAGCATTAAAAGACCAATTAGATTCAGGTTTGCCTTATCAAACCCTAGATATCACTACGCAGGTTAAAAGTAACTTTATCCAGCAAGTTAAAAACTTTTTACCCCAAGAGTTTGCCGCTACCGCTGCTATACAATTTTGTGGGCCATCGGGTGCCGATGCGGTAGAGGCTGCGATTAAGCTAGCCAAGCAAACCACTGGCCGCAACACCATGTTTGCCTTCCGCGGTGCTTACCACGGCATGACCAATGGCACCATGGGTATGATGGGCAACCTCAATACCAAAGCTAGACGCACCGGCTTAATGTCGGACGTGCATTTTATGCCTTTCCCCTACAGCTTACGCTGCCCCTTTGGTGCCGGTGGTGATGAAGGTGCTAGGCAGGGTATACGTTATATAGAGCGTCTATTGAATGATGATGAAGCGGGCATTATGAAGCCGGCTGCCATTATTGTTGAGCCAGTACAAGGCGAGGGCGGTGTTATACCCGCGCCCGATTTTTGGTTGCGCGAGTTGCGTAGAATTACCAGCGAGCACGGTATCTTATTAATTTTTGATGAGATCCAATGTGGCATAGGTAAATCCGGTTCACGTTTTGCTTTTGAAGATTCAGGTGTTATGCCCGATATTTTGTGCTTGTCAAAAGCCATAGGCGGCGGCTTGCCCATGTCTATCTTGGCCTTTAATAAAGCTATAGATACTTGGCGTCCTGGCGAACATAGCGGTACCTTCCGTGGCAACCAATTGGCTATGGTGTCTGGTGCTAAGGCGCTAGAAATTATTGTGCGCGATAAGTTAGTCGAGCACGCCCGTGATGCCGGTCAGTATTTACGTGTAGGTTTAGAAAAAATTCAAAGCCGGGTTAACTGCGTGGCGGAAGTGCGTGGTAAAGGTTTAATGCTGGGTATGGAAATAGTTAAGCCCTCAGGTGAAATCAATAAATTTGGCGAACCTGTATCTGATCCAAAACTTACCTTAGGCATACAGCGCGCAGCATTAGAGCGGGGCCTGATTGTAGAAAAAGGCGGCCGTGACGGTTCGGTGATTCGTTTTCTATCGCCCCTAATTATTAGCTACGAGCAAATCGACTTTGCTTTGAAGGTAATGGAAGCGGCGATCTTGGCTGCCGGTGGCGGTTTACGCCCCGAGCCTAGCGAGCAGCAAGCGTGGCGCAAACACTTTATACATACTGGCCCCGAAGGCAGCAATGAGTTTGCCAAGGTGATGAACCACACCACGCAGGCTATGAAAAAAGTCTTTGAGCAAGTGGCAGGCCCTTACTCCGGTATGTCACCCGCTTTATTAGAGCAGGCGATACAACAGGTAAACTTAAACCAAAGCAATGATAGCTTGTCGCAAGTCATCGATGACACCGCTGAGTTAGTGGTGAAAAATTCTATCTTTGTGCAGCACCCTGATTGCATCGCGCATTTGCATACGTTGCCGTTAATGCCTGCCATTGCCGCGGAAGCTATCATTGCAGCCTTAAACCAGTCTATGGATTCCTGGGATCAATCCTCGTCGGCTACCTATGTAGAGCAAAAGGTGATTGATTGGGCCTGTGAAACCTATGAGTTAGGCGCAGACGCGGATGGTATTTTTACCAGCGGCGGCACCCAGAGTAATTTAATGGGCATTATGCTGGCGCGTGATTGGATGGCCGATAAAACCAGCCAGCACAGCATTCAAAAATTAGGTTTGCCGGAGTATGCGGCTAAGTTGCGCATCGTGTGTTCGAAAAAATCACACTTCACCGTGCAGAAATCAGCCTCGCTTCTAGGCTTGGGCGAAAGTGCAGTGTGTGGCGTGGAGACTAATTCCGACGGCACCATGAAAACAGAATTGCTAGCCAGCACCGTTGCCGAATTGCGCGCACAAGGTTTATTACCTTTTGCCTTAATTGGCACTGCCGGGACTACCGATCACGGTGCCATAGATGATTTGGCGGCGATGGCAGACTTTGCTCAACAAGAATCGTTGTGGTTGCATGTAGATGGCGCCTATGGCGGTGCTTTAATTTTAAGTAGCCACAAGCATCGTTTGGCGGGTATAGAGCGCGCCGACTCGGTGAGTGTAGATTTTCACAAGTTGTTTTATCAAACTATTAGCTGCGGCGCGCTGTTGCTAAAAGATAAGCACAACTTTAAATATCTGCTGCATCACGCTGATTACTTAAATCGCGAGCATGACAACTTACCCAACTTGGTGGATAAGTCTATTGCAACCACTAAGCGCTTTGATGCCTTAAAAGTGTTTATGACTATGCAAAACGTTGGCCCACAAGCGTTGGGTGCGATGTACGATCACCTATTAGCGCAAACCTTAGAGGTGGCCGTGTTAATAAAAAGTCAGGATAACTTTGAGTTGTTAGCAGAGCCTGCCTTGTCGACGGTGCTGTTCCGTTGTGTGCATGGCGGTGGTGATGTCGATGAGCTTAACCGTAAGCTAAGATTAGAAGCCTTAGTGCAAGGTGTGGCAGTATTAGGTGAAACCCGTGTAGATGATAAGTCGGCGCTGAAACTCACTATACTCAACCCTTGTTTAACCATGGCTGACTTTGAGGCTTTGCTCAGTAAGATTAATACTTTGGCAATAAGCTTGGTGTAAGTGTCTTATTGCTAGTCAATATACAACGGCCATAGTTATATTAACTGTGGCCGTTGTTGTTTTTGTTGTTCTTACGTATGAAGCTCTGATTTTTATTCTGATTCTGAATTCATGAGTGCATACTTGATGTAAGACAGCCTTAGCATAAGCAATGGCATCATCCCTATCGATCCGCCAGGCCGGGTCATCAGTAAAAATAATCACATGGTCCCACGGTCAAATCCCGGTTCAGTCGTGTGCAATCGTTTGTTGTGATTTTTATGCATGATGTTATGAGTATAAATAGCTTTATGTAGTCGCTAGTGGGGTTTAGTCTTTGTAATGAAAGTATTATGGCAATAATCCTGATTTACAAGTAAAGCAGGCTACCTGGAGATAGAGTATGAGTAACCCCATTAACTGCAGCGCAGCCGAATGGCAACAGCGTGTTAACTTGGCAGCGGCTTTTCAGTTATGTCACTTTTATGGTTTCAGTGACCTTATTTGGACGCACCTATCGGCGCGAGTTCCTGATGAAGATGGGTTGTTTTTATTGAATCCATCGGCCTATATGTTTGATGAGATTACGGCATCTAATTTAGTGAAAGTTGATATCGACGGCAATGCGGTAAATGGTGGTCATGTTAATCCAGCGCCTTTACTATTCATAGTGCAGTTTACAGGGCGGATAATGCCCACAGTTGTGCAATTCATTTACACGCTAGAGCAGGGTGTGCAGTAGCTACTTTAAAAGAAGGGTTGTTGCCGGTTAATCAGTTTTATTTTGATATAGGTAAAGTTGCTTATCATGATTACGAAGGCTTTGCTCTGGACCATAGTGAGAGAGAGCGGCTTGTTCGCGACCTTGGCGATTGCAAGGCGATGATTTTACGCAACCATGGCACTTTCTCTGTAGGCAATACCGTTGCCGATGCATTTACATCAATCTATTACTTAGAAAAAACCTGTGAAGTGCAAATCGATGCTATGGGTATGGGTCGCGAGTTAGTGCTGCCCTCTCAAGAAACTTGCGAAAAAGCTGAAAGCCAAATTAGTAAGTTTGGCGACTGCGAGAAAACAATGTGGCCAGCACTGTTAAGATTGCTAGAGCGCAATGGTATTCGTAAGCATTTAGAGTGATTAGATTTCTTACGATCTCAAAAATAAAGTCCGCGCAGGTTGCCAAATATGAGCTTGTTTAAAGTGGTGATGTGGGCGGCGGATTAAACGGCAGTGCTGTTCCGTTGTGTGCATGGTGGCGGCGATATTGATGAATTCAACCACAAGCTAAGATAGCGCAAGGTGTGGCGGTATTAGGTGAAACCCGTGTTGATGATAAGTCGGCACTGAAGCTCACTATACTCAACCCTTGCTTAACCATGGCTGACTTTGAGGCTTTATTTAATTATGGCCAGTGCTTATTTTTGGCGAGCCAATTGCTTTAGTTTATAGGCCGCCGGTGTTAGCAGTATAAAGCTAGCTATGCAGCCTATAGCCCCTATAGCGCAAACTACGGCATAACCATTGCCATTGAGTAACCATGCCGCAATGGCTGGGCCAGTGGCAAAACCTCCCCAAACAAAAATCCCACTAACAACCATGGCTTTACCCGAGCTATCAATATCGGCAAGCAAACCTAATATATAGGGGATAATAAAATTCCACGAAAAGTTAAATAAAGACAGTGCAATCACATAGGATAGGTAATCTACCTTAGACATAATAATACTTAAGGCAGCAAGCTGAGCGAGTAAATTAATCCCTATGGGGATGAGCCGGCCGAAACGTAAGCCCATGAGTACAGGGATAAAGGCACCAGTAATGGCCGCGGCATTGGATAGGCTAAGGCTCTGGCCTATGCTGTCTGCAGACAGCCCGGAATAATCGCCTATGCGTTCAACATAGGTCCATACTGCGCTTTGTGCGCCGAAAAAACAGGATAGGCCTAGTAACACTAGCAATGCTCGCCAAGGGATATGGCTGGTGTTAGTTGTGTCGCTGTCAGCGTGGTAGTGATCGCTAGGTATCTGCGAGATACCGGTAAAAACCACCGTCGCAAAAAATATTAGCAGCAAGTAAGCGGAGTTGACGCCCCACTGTTGCATTAAATAGGGTAAGGACCACAGCGCGATAGCGGCAAAAAGCACTTCAGCGGTAATCACAAAGCCAAAATTGCGTTCGGGTTGAGCGGTTTGCGCGATGGCTACCCAGGCTAAGGCGGTGAGTGTACCGGAGCAAAAACCGGTAAGGCTGCGAACGCTAGCAAAAAGCAGATAGTCATTAATAAACAGCGTAATGACATTGCCCGCTATTATGCCTAGTAGCGCTAGCGCTGCGACTTTTCGCCAGTTAATACGGTGCAGCCAATATAACCCCGCGACGCTTGCCGCTGCCAAGCCGCACATTTCTATAGACGAAAGAAAGCCTGCCTGTTGTTCGCTAAACCCTCTGTCGACTATCCAGCCGGAAACCAGCATGGGGATAATTAAAATAATAGAATCGCCCAATACGCCCATGGCAATGAGCACCGGTAAGCTAAAGCGTGTTGTGGTGTGGCTGGTTGCAGGCTTGCTGGCGGATAGGCTATTGCTCAAAAAACATCTCCTGCTACTTTTTATTATTTTTGTTGGCGGCTATATAGGGCGCACACAGGCGTTTAGCTGCATGCACTACGGCGGGGTTAAACTGTATTGAGTAAGCCTTCATCTTGTGCTGTGTCGGAATCGTAGCCAGAAATTATTAGTTATTGTTCAGGATCATAGCACGCGGTTTGATAATGAATGACTAGCGTGGAGAATTACTTAGGCTTTCTCTAGTGACCGTTGCCTATAGGATAAAGATAGGGTTGTTTAAATGAATATTAATGCATAGGGGTTATCAATGCGCCCCTCCTAAAAAACATTCACCACAATGGCTGAGTGAGCTTATTTAGGGATGGCCTTAGACCAGCGCCCTAACTCTAACACCACTTCAAAACTGGCCCATTGGGCAAACTCCTCGGCGGTGCAGATGCCCGAATTATGGGCATCGGCTCCCGCAAGATTTTTATAAAGTAAACGGGCGTTTTTGTCATTGCTGTTGGCGGGCATTTCTAACACCTGCCGTATGCACCATTCATTGCCTATGCCAGCATTGCTGTAGCAGCCCAACACGCCTATATCTATAGGCTTGCTGCGGCTGAGCCGCGAATGAGCCCAGGCTTTTTCAAATAATAGCGCCAGCTCTTCTGAGCTGACGTCTATATACGTGTCCATAGCATGCATGGCGGCCGATAAATCTTCATGGTTTAAATGCAGAGACTGGCTAGTGGTGCTAGCTTTGGCTGGGGCTGCCATTAGGGCGTGAGGGTAGCGCCGCCAATAAAAACAATTATTAAAGATAAAGGCGATGGCCATAATCGCCAGCACGTTTAAGGCGATAGGGTTGAGTAAGTAGCTGTAGCCCAGCTCGGCAATTTCTGGCCCGCCTATTACCGCAGTAAGCGCTGTGGCCCCACCGGGTGGATGTATGCAGCGCAAATAACTCATCGCACCTACGGCCAAGCCTACCGCCAAGGCCGGAGCAATGGCGTATTGCCCTAAATATTTTTGGCAGCTAATGCCGATTAAAGCTGATACCGCATGCCCCATAACCACCGCCCAAGGTTGCGATAAGGTACCGTGGGGTACGGCAAACAAGAGCACGGCTGTAGCGCCCATAGAGGCTACTATTAAGGTAGCGGCCCAGCCCGAAAAGAATAGGCTCGAGAGGCCATAAATAGCAGCGATACCTAACAGTGCGCCTAGGGCGGAGATGAGTTTTTCTTTATGGCTGGTAGTGCTATGTTCCAAACCTATAAATTGGGTGAACGTTTTAAACACGGGTTTACCTTAATGCATCAAGACTAGCCACAGGGGGAGTGGTTTTTGGCTGGCGGCTAAGTGAAAACGAATGAGGCGGGCATGGTAAAGGTCGAGAAGGGGCTGTGCAAATGTTATTCATGAGCCCGCACGCGTTGCCAAATATAAATGTCTTTAAAGTGATGATGTGGGTGGCGGATTAAACGGCAGGAAAGCCGTTTAACACAGCCGCTAGGCTGCCCGTAGGGTGAATGCCAAGGATGGCATTCATGCATCGAACCACTGTGGGGCGATTCCTGCGATCTAAAAAAAGAAAACCCACATTCGTTGCCAAATGTGGGTCTACTTATAAATAATGGTGCCCGGTGGCGGAATCGAACCACCGACACGGGGATTTTCAATCCCCTGCTCTACCGACTGAGCTAACCGGGCCTGCTGTACAACCAGTGATCAAGTCAGCTGGGCTACAGGAGGCGCGTATTAAACAGGCTCTTTGGCTATGAGTCAAGTCCTTGTGATTATTTGTTTTCGGGCACGTAACCTTCGGCTAGCTCGTAGTCTTGGCCGCTGAGAAACTTGTCCATTTGCTCCTGTAAAAATGTGCGGTCTTTGGCGTCCATCATGCTGAGGTGGCGCTCGTTGATAAGCATGGTTTGGTGCTTTTGCCATTCCTGCCAAGCTTTTTGTGAAACCTGCTCGAAGATGTCTTGGCCTTTGGGGCCGGGGTATGGCGGGGCGTTGAGGCCGGGTAATTGTTGCTGGTATTTCTTACAAAAGACGGTGCGTGCCATGAAGGGCTCCAAAAGATTAGTTTAACTTGGCGAGTAATTTTTTAATGGGCGCGGCTAGCCCGATATTGGCCGGTTGCGCCCTGTTATACCAGAGCTGTTGGCGTTCGGCTACTTGTAGGCCTGGGTCGCGTACTCGTATATGTACGGGGGTAATATCTAGGTGATAGTGGCTAAAGCTGTGGCGGTAGCTGGGCCACTGCTGCTGTTCGCCTAGGAGGTGTAGTTGCTGCTGCTCTAGATGCTGATCTATATCTAGAGGGCTTTCCAGTTGCGGGAATATCCATAACCCGCCCCAAATGCCGCTGCTGGGCCGCTTCTCTAGCAATAGCTCGCCTTGTTCGTTCTCCAGTATGAGTAAACAGGTGGCTTTTACCGGCAATATTTTTTTCGGCTTTTTACCGGGATAGTCGGCTTGGCTGTCGCTGGCATAGGCCTGGCAGTGTTGTTGCAAGGGGCAGCGCTGGCACTGGGGTTTGCTGCGGCTGCAGAGGGTGGCCCCTAAATCCATCATTGCTTGGGTGTAGTCGGCTATGCGCTTACTGGGTTTCAGCTGCTCGGCCTGTGCCCACAGGGCTTTTAATACATCACCTTTACCGGGCCAGCCGGCTATGGCATAGCAGCGGGCCAGCACGCGTTTGACGTTGCCATCTAAAATGGCGGCCACTTGCTGAAAGGCTATGGCGCTAATAGCGCCGGCGGTGGAGCGGCCTATGCCGGGTAGCTCGCAGAGGGCCTCGACCTCGCTGGGAAACTCACCCGCTAAGTCGTGGCAGACGATTTGTGCGGTTTTGTGCAAGTTGCGGGCGCGGCTGTAGTAACCCAGCCCTGTCCATAAGTGCAGCACCTCATCTTCACTAGCTTTGGCTAAATCTTGCACGGTGGGCAGTTGCGTCATAAAACGCTCAAAATAGGGGATAACCGTTGCTACTTGGGTTTGCTGTAGCATGATTTCCGACACCCAAACCCGGTAGGGGGTGATGTTATGTTGCCAGGGTAGGTCTTTGCGGCCGTGTTGATCAAACCATTTGAGTACGGCGGCACTGAAGTTAAAAGCTTTGGGCATAGGATATGGCTGGTTATTAAGTTGCGGTGCTTGAAATGAGTGGGTGTAATCATGCTGGTTTTTTATAATAACCAGTTTTACAGCTAAATACTTGGTGCTGATGCTTTTAATCTCACCGAGGCTACAGTCGATTAGAGACTGCTATGGCGGACCGCAAGGCCTCTGTTTCGCGGGATACCCTAGAAACCCAAATTACGGTATCGATTAATCTCGATGGCAAAGGCGAAGGCAAGTTCGAAACGGGCGTACCTTTCTTGGATCATATGATGGGCCAGATTGCCCGCCACACCTATATGCTTTTAGATGAGGCCTTATCTCGTGTGGTGATAGACCTTTCTGGCCGCCCCAACATGGAATATTACGTGCGTTAAACCCGTGGCTGTGTCGGTGGCTTTGCTGTGGATTTATTTACCGATTTTTTTACGGCTTTGTTAACCACGCGCAAATCACTTTGTACATTGATAGCCTGCGTAGCAAAAACACTCGCCACTAGGCCGAAACTGTCTTCAAAGTTTTTGACCGGGCCTTACGCATGGCCTTAACGCCCGGTGCGTGTATGGCTGGCATTATGCCTTCTACCAAAGGTATCTTGTAGTAAGGGATGGTGTAGTGGGCGATGGTGTAGCAAGGGATGTTGTAAAAAGGCACGTTGCAATCCCTGATAACGTCAGGCTTTAATGGCTTGGCGTTACTGTTATTTTACCGTTAATTTTATTTAGATTTCTGGTTCATGGCAAAATCTACTATCGCAGTCATTGGTTATGGCATGGGAAACTTGTACTCGGTGGCCGGTGCGCTTGAGCATGTGGGTGATAATGTTGAAGTGCTGGCTTGTCGTTATTCGAGCGAGAATAAATCTCCAGAGGCATGGCGACTGATGAATCGATTAGAGAGATAGCGAGTGGCCTTTGTCGCACTCAGTCTACAATTAGTCGTGAAATAAATCGTAACGACGGATACGATCTCTACCGGGCTAGCCATGCAGATAAAGCCGCATGGGAAGAGCTAGGCGGCCAAAGCAATGCAAGTGGGCATGTAACCAATCGCTTAGTATGATAGTCGCTCGAAAACTTAAAAGCGGATGGTCTTCTCAACAAACATTAGGTAGGTAGGGAGTATTCGGCAGGCGAGAACTTTTAATTAAAATTAAATGGGATAGCCCGACAACTCAATGAAAGGCCGAGAAAACCTTGGCATACGAAACGCATGATGATAGGTTTAATACTTGTGTTGCGGCGATCAATTGAACCCATCGCCAAGAGCAGGCATAACTATTTTTGGGGAAACTCACATCACACTTATTTTTTTAGTGGCGCGTAAAACGAGCGGTCGGTAAATGAAAAAATACGCAGAATTAGGCGAGCGCATCACGGCAGCAATGGGCAAAGGAAAAAACCGATCGGCGGTAAACGGCATCAATTTCAGCGTTTTTATCTAGTATCGATATAACCCCAAGTAGGGCATAGGTTCACCCTGTGAAGTGAAATAGGCATTTTACCTCACCCACTGGAGTAAACCCATGGCACATCTATTATACCTCACCGCATTATCAGTCAGTCCATTACGTCAACGCATAATCGAAGATATGGCGATGCGAAAACTGAAACCGATCACGCAGAAAGATTATCTTAGCTCCGTTAAACGAATCACCCGGTTTTTAGGGCACTCACCCCACAAGGCCATTATCTATAGGTCGAAATACTGCTGGTGGACTTCAATAAAACTGACGCCCTGATGTTCAAGCGCCACTTGCAATGAATTGCTTAACTCATCCCACGATTTGGGCTGCATTGTGAAACAGCCAAAACCAGCAGCAACTTTAATAAAGTCGGGGTTTTTCGGGCAAACCCCAATGGGGGGTATGTCCAAATCAATCATGTCGTCACGAATTTGCCCTAAGCTGTCATTATTCCAAAGTATTACAATAAAAGGCGAGTGTAGCTCTTCTGTTGCGGTCGCGAGTTCTTGCAATGTATAAAGAAACCCACCATCGCCTGCAAGCACAACGGCGACACGTTCCGGGGCGCCTATTTTGGCCCCTATTCCCGCCGGCAAGCCATAACCCAGCGTTCCGTAACCCGTCGGATGCAACCAACTTCTAGTGTTATTAACGGCGTAATAATAATTACCGGTATAGGCAATTTGTGTCATATCGGTAGCTATAATAGCATTCGTGGGCAGCTGATGTTTCAGCATGTCTAATACAGCCATGTGTTTACGCTGTAGTTCTGGCTGAGATTCAGCAATGGTTTGTTTCAATTGCTGAACGGCGACTGCAGGCGACAGCCCCGCAGTCTTGTTTGGCAAAGCGTTCTTCACTGCTTGTGCAAAAGCCCGGGCGTCACTTAGTATTGGCAACGTCGCCGGGTATAAATCGTTTAATTTTCGCGGGTCGATATCCACTCGAATGAGGCTACCCTTGATAGGCAATTTGTCCCGCCACTTATCGGTGTCGGATAATTCCGTGCCTATTGCCAGAATCACGTCCGCATTCTCAATGTAATCCCATGCTTGAGGCATGCACAGATTTGATCCAGCATTCAATGGATGTTGGGCCGGCAGAATGCCTTTTCCAGCAACAGTACTAAACACAGTGGCATTAAGTGTTTCAGCCAATGCCGCAATGTCGTCATTAGCGCCAATCGCACCACCACCCGCTATAATCAGTGGCTTTTGCGCTTCGCCGAGTAGTTTTGCTGCGGCGTTTATCGCAGCGTACTCTGCCCGTGGCCGCTGTGCCTGCACCCTAACATCGGCGGTCCAGTCCACGTCAATGGGGGCCGCCAGAATATCCATGGGTATTTCAATGTGAACAGGTCGAGGACGCTCACTATTAAATACACTGAAAGCGCGCGCGATAAGGTCTGGAATATCATTAATTTGCAGCGCCGTTGCACTAAATGCTGTTAGCGGCTCAGTAATAGCGCGTTGATTTTTTGTTTCATGCAAGCGCCCCCAACCTTTACCCAGGCTGCGCGTTTCATTTACACTGCTTATTACCAGCATAGGAATAGAGTCCGAATAAGCCTGCCCGATCGGAGTGGTAATATTGGTTAAACCTGGTCCAGAAATAACAAAACAAACACCTGGTTTTCCTGTTACACGGGCATAGCCATCGGCCATAAAGCCCGCGCCTTGTTCATGTCTGGACAAAATATGGCGGATGTTTCGCCCTGGTAAGCCGCGATAAAGTTCCAGTGTGTGCACGCCAGGAATACCAAAAACGGTATCAACCTGATAAGCCTCAAGTAGTTTTACTAACGCCTGACCACAGGTCATTGGGCTAATTGAATTTGCCTTCATTATTTATTCTCTTTAATAGATTACAGCGTAGGTGTTGCTTTATTTTTTTCGCACCGGCTAACTAAAACATCGACCGCTCTTCCCGTATCATCAATGGGTTCACATCAAGTTCTGCCAGTGTCGCTATATGTTGATTAGCAATAGCCAGAATTACGGCCACTGCAGCATATTCATCATCTACAGATTTTTTGCAAAACATTTGGGTTAATTAATACCTTTTAAGCGTCTCTTTCACCACGTGTTTATGTCTATACTTTCGTACATTCCCTAAGCATTAAAAAAGTATCGGCGTCAAAACTGTAAAAAGTGCGCTCCAGTTTCCGGGTGCAATATGGCATGACCCTGATGGCTTTACAATTTGCAGAACACTTGGAGTCATAGCAAAAAATATTATTTTTCTTATATAAAACAATAGCTTGCGCAGGTAGCATGAGTTTTTTTAAACTTGGCAGTGAAGAAATGTCACTCTCAGATAATTATTGTTCAGAAGGTTAATACTGATTTAATGAATGCTTTAAGAATGACAAGGAATTGGAGGTAGGTTGTGGATAGTGGTAAAAATAATTAAGTAGCGCTTAGCAAAGTTTATGAAGTCCAATCATCAATTTGACTATCCATCCATTTTACAAAAGCCTGAACTTTTCTTTCCTCAAAACAATTATGCCGAATCGCCAAGTACCAATCATCATAGTACTTTGAGCGCAGCTCTGGAAAGGGTTTTACCAATGTTCCAAGCTCTAGTTCCTTACTCACAAGAGGATCCATCGCCAGGGCAAATCCCAAGCCCTGTGTAGCCGCAGACAATGACATATCATAGCTGTCAAATTGAATGCATGAGTTAATATTGACGTTTCGCAAACTATTTGCATTAAACCAGTTTGTCCAGTCATCTGGGCAGCTCTGCACTTGAATAATTGTTTGGCTTAGTAAGTCCTTCGGATGCTTAAGTTGTGGGGTTTTTTCGAGCAGAGCTGGGCTGCACACAGGAAATATAGTACCTCCAAACACGCGTTTATAATTAATGTAGGGGTTTTCGGTCTTGCCCCAGCGGATACAAATATCCACATCTTCGTCATCAAGATCCACATCAAGCAAAGATGTGCATAGACGCACTTGTATGTCAGGGTGCAGCGCCATAAACTTTGCCATATTAGGAATAAGGACGCGAGCAGCAAAGGCATTGTAGGTCCCTATCCTAAGAACATTAGGGCGGTGAGGTACAAGAAAACGTTCAACGCCCTCTGTGATCTGATCAAAACCGTTACGCAAGCTGAGGTAAAGTTGTTTGCCTGCAGGGCTCAAGTTGATGGAGTGAGCATTGCGAACAAACAATTGAATGCTTAGGTTGGATTCTAACAGTTTCACCTGGTGGCTAACGGCCGAAGAGGTAACACAAAGTTCCTCGGCGGCATCACTTATACTTTCGTGTCGCGCGGCGACTTCGAAAGCTTTTAAAGAGTTTAACGTTGGAAATCTGCGGCGCATGTTAGTACCTGAAACTGGGCTAAATCGAGAAAATAGTCTCCCATAATTACACAAAATATGCCATTATCAGCTCTGGTAGATCACCGTTAGTTCTACTCATATTCTAAGCTAAAGTGGTCCGATAAATACACCGATACTCTTGGGTAATTAATGATGGAGATTAACAAAAACGCTGTCGGTTCTTTAGCGACCGCTTTAGAACACAGTATGGTATTACTGCAAGAAAAACAATATTTTTTGGCACAATTACAGGCCGAATCCATACTGGAAGAAATTCCCAGTGAAAGTGGTGCGCTGTATATTCTCGCGATCTCCCTACGCCTGCAAAACAAATTAACGCAGGCTCTCGCCGTCACTGACGACTTAATAAAACAAGCTGTTGGTCAAGCCGATGCCCACTATGAACAGGCCTTCGTCTTATCTCTACTGTTCAGAGATAATGAAGCGCTGGAGGCAATTGAAAAATCTCTATCTATTGACAAACACCGCGCTAGTTTTTGGAAGCTTCGAGCAGAAATATTACAGAGGCAGGAGAGAGATGACGAATCTAGTGTGGCTTTGCAGAAATATATAAAATATTCATCACATAGCCCAGATCTTATCGCCGCGGTAAATCTATTGATGGAAAAAAAATTAGCAAAAGCCGAAAACCTACTTAGACGCTACTTAAAAAGTAATCCGAAAGACGTTAATGCAATACGGCTGCTAGCTGAGGTAGGAATGAAATTAGGCATTTATGCCGATGCAGAGCGATTGCTTGAGCGCTGTTTGAAAATTACCCCAGAATTTCATTTGGCAAGATTTGAATATGCACTTGCTTTACAAAAACGCCAGAAAAGTGTGCAGGCTATCGAGCAGCTGGATATTTTATTAACCATAGACCCAAAGCATCCCGGTTATAGAACCCGTAAAGCCACCTGTTATGCCCATATTGGTCAATATGATCGTGCTTGTGAATTGTTTTTATCGGTTATAGAAGATTACCCCGACAATGGACAGCTCTATGTTAGTTACGGCCACGCATTAAAAACCATTGGCGAGCAGGAGCAAGCTATTCAAGCCTATAGGAAGGCCATTGCTCTCAATATTAGCGTTGGCGAAGCTTATTGGAGTCTTGCCAATTTAAAGACAGTAAAATTTGACGACCCGGACGTAGAAAACATGCAGCGTCTGGAAGCTGATGAGCAATGTCAGCCAATAGATAAGTATCATTTATGCTTTGCGCTTGCTAAAGCTCTGGAAGATAAAGAAAACTTTGATAGCTCTTTTCACTATTATGACAAAGGAAATCGTCTAAAAAAGAAAGAGCTGAAATATAATGCAGACGACAATAATAGTATGATATTGCGCACCATAAACAGTTGCGATGCCAAGCTTTTTGATGGTTCATCGCACGGCTATCTCGATCCTGCACCTATATTTATAGTGGGCCTACCTCGCTCCGGTTCCACCTTGTTGGAGCAAATCCTGTCAAGTCATTCAATGGTCGATGGTACTAAGGAGCTACCTGACATTATTGCGCTGGCACAACGACTTAGTGGTAAAATAAAGGCGACCGACCCGAGTTTATATCCGGAAATTCTATGCGACTTGTCGCCAGAGCAACTAAAATCCCTAGGGGAAGAATACATCGAGCGAGTGAAGATACAGCGAGGAGATGCCCCCTACTTTATTGACAAAATGCCCAATAACTTTGCTCACATTGGTTTGATTCATCTTATACTACCCAAGGCAAGGATTATTGATGCTAGAAGAAATCCAATGGCGTCCAGCTTTAGTTGTTTTAAACAGCTCTTTGCCCTAGGCCAGAATTTTACCTATGGATTAGATGATATCGGACATTACTTTCGCAACTATTTGATGCTTATGGATCATTGGCATAAAATGCTTCCCGGAAAAATATTAACAGTAAACTACGAAGAAATAGTGCAGGATTTTGATAATCAGGTAACAACTATTTTGGATTACTGTGGGCTTCCGCTAGAGAAATCCTGCTTTACGTTTTATGACACCAAACGAGCGATTCGAACCGCTAGTTCTGAGCAAGTTAGGCAGCCGATTTTCACCTCAGGTCTAGATCAATGGAGTCATTTTTCTAAACACCTTGATCCCCTAAGGCAGGCTCTCGGTCAGGATGTTATTGAGCGCTTTAACATTTAACAGGAAGTTATTGGGTGCTAAATAATTATTTGTCTTCGATAATTATAATTTGTAAAAGTACAGTTAATACGGCAGCAATTAATTATTGCTAGCACGACCAAGGTAGTGATTATACCAATTATATATAATCCGGCATCAAGTCATGGGTGGTAAAAGCGGAGGGGGCGATTGATTCCACCTTATAAAAAAACTGTTGTATTGCCAAAATAACCATAATTAATAAGCTCTCTATCGACCCATACCAATTATTATGTTACATGTGTGTTGAATAGAAATATCGGTGTGACAAAGTATCAGCTAAATAAAAAATATATTGGTGAGTCATGTAAATCTATTTATTGGCCCAACCCTAGTCAATAAAGCAGAATGTTTTTTACACGAGTTAATAAAAAAGTCATTGATATTTGGGGCAGCTGAAAAGCACTAGGTCGACAAGATATGTATTAGCGGTAAGGCATTATTTCAACTCAGCCTTAAATAACACCATTACTTTCATTGGTCGATAGCTACTGTGAAATCCCTTAAGCCCAAAAGATATGAACCCTCTCGTAAATATGCCTCCGAGACGTCATAAGATCTCTTATGAGTTGGTAAACTCCTGAATCACTTTAAGAAACCGATCAATTTCTTGCTGTGTTCCAATGGTCACACGGACAGCTTTGTCACAACCCCAGATCGAACCGGAGCGCAAAATAACGCCATTTTCCATCATCTTTTGACATAAAGAATCCGCATTATGCTGTGTTTCAAAAAACACAAAGTTAGCACTGGAAGAAATTACATTCATACCCATAGCTGCCAGCTCTGTTTCTATCTGCTGGCGACCCTTGATAATTTTAGTCCTGCACTCCTGAACCGCTTGCTCATCTTTTGTCAAAACTGCAATAGCGCCCGCCGTGGCAACACGGTTTGCATTAAAAGGTTCAACAACGGTATTGATGGTATTAATCAACTCCGGATTAGCAATGACATAGCCAATTCGTGCACCGGCCAGGCCATACATTTTAGAAAAAGTTCGAGTAGAGAGAATATTCCTGCCTTCTTTGATAAGCGCTATAGTGTCGGGAAGGCTTGAACTGTCAGCGAATTCGACATAAGCCTCATCCATCACCACCCACGCTCGCTCAGGAAGCACGGTCATTAACTGGTCTAGCTCATCTTTGGAAAATACAGTGCCGGTAGGGTTGTTGGGATTTGCCAGCCAGAGAAGCTTTGTATCCGCCGTTATAGCGTTGATAATGCCATTAATATCTGTTCGGTAATCCGCCGTCATTGGTACATTTACGACTTTACCACCCATTATGCGTGAAATGTCGGCATACAAAGCATAGCTTACTGAGGGCATAATCACTTCATCTCCCTCAGCGACAAACATTTTGGCTATGGTTTGAAGCATAGCCTCAGCACCATGCGATAACGTTACCCACTCCATTGACAGTCCGCTCATCTCGCCCAGTATTGTTCTCAAGGTTTCGAAATTAGCGTCAGGATATAGGTTGAGATTCTGCAACTCCTCCTGCATGGCTTTTAATGATTCAGGAAAAGGCCCGTAGGGATTTTCGTTGGAGGCGATCTTGATAACATCAGTCAGGCCGAGCTCTGACATCACCTGCTCAACAAATTTACCAGCCGAGTATGGCTTAACATTATATACCTGACTTCTAAGTCCACTAATTTTTTTCATACGACACAATGCCTCTCTATATAGGTTTCTAATTACGGCTATGTACTGCAGATCTCTTTATTGTCGATAAAACGACATATTCAGCGGTAAATCCATAAATGCATGGATAATTCATCTTCATTAGATTTTTAGTTTTATTTTTACTCTATCATTTCTGGCTTCAATTTTTGTAGCCGTTGATCATTTTGCTGTGCTTACCTCTAAGGTTTTTTTGATGTATGCAGCTAAGTCACAGCATCGCATAAACCTTAAGATGGGTCGGGAAAAATACATTATTAATTTTGTATCCAGTATCTATATAATGATTGATAAATCAACGATATGTGACTGAGTAAAACTAAACTCACCAATAGAAAATTGAATATAGATTGCATGTCATTTATAAATATTTCCCCTCCCCCAGAATTTTACCTGCCTTGTTTACAGCAAGTTACGGCACAGCCATATCTATTTTTTTTGGCCATAGCACAAGAGGAGTAAAGAGTTTTACTTGATTTGAGCTTAAGGGCGCGGAACATTAACGAGCTTTGCTATGATTATTACGCCTAATGAACACAGCAGCATTGAGGCGTAAATACCAAGCGTAAAGCTACCACCCTCAAGCAACTGCCCCAGCAAGGCGGGTCCTATGGCGTAGCCAAGTTTGGCGACGGCGAGAACCAATAACACCAATTTTCCACTGTGGTCCATATCGTTGACAGTACTCATCATTAAAGGAATGGCTAAGGCCCAACAGGATTGATACAGTATTAATGAAAAGAAAAAACTTATGTAACTAATGTCGCCTAACAACAGCAACATCCCAATGAGCTCACAAAAACCTACTAACAAGAATGCAAAGAAATAACCTACTCGATTTTTGAGAAAGGCAGCACCAAGCGCCCCGACTAATCCAGCATACGATGTAATTGCCAGAACTGTGCCGACAGCCCCAGTTCCCAAACCAGCTTCAACGCCGATTCGTTCAATAAATGCCCATAAACCACCCTGGGAAGTAAAAAATAACAAACAACCCACTAGCACCAATATTCCACGAACAGGGACTTTATTCTCGCCTCCGGCCTGTATGGACTTATCAAGACCTCGGCTAGGCAAAAAGCCGCAGACCAATAAAGCCGATAAGCCCATTGCGGCTAAGGTATAGGTTATTCCGGGCAGGCCGTACTGTTCGATAAGCCTTGGCAGAACCAAAAAACCTATACTGGTTAGAAAAAATTCCATGGCGACAAAAATCGAAAAAGCTCGGTCGGCAAGACGGCAGTCACTCTGGCAGGCCAAACCTACCGACAGAGCTATGCCGCCTCCCATGCCGGCGATAAAGCGCAGCATTAACATCGTGCCAAAATTATCCTGACCTACAGAGAGTACATTTCCAATAATTAAAATAATTAGGCCTACAGCGGACGCTACTCGCCAGTTTACCTTTCGCACCCAAAATATACTTAAGCTAGACAGCAGTCCCATCCCCGCCATATCGGCAGACGCTAAAAAACCAATTTGGCCTTCTGTAAAATTACTATAATCAGAAATAGCCCCCACAATCAAAGGTAGCACTAGCAGTGCCGCAACCCCAACGACGGTAATCCAAATGCTGGCCGCCATAATAGCGACACCTGAAAATTTTAAAATAGCCTGTGGTTTTTCTGCGGACTCGAGGCGGGGATTGCTATAGGACATATTATTCGCTTATGTTGTTTTCATGAGCCAAGATTTTCCCAGGATTTAAAATTCCATCTGGGTCCATCATTTTTTTAATCGCACGCATCAGATCAATTTCTTCTGGACTTCGGCTAAATTCAAGCCATTGACGTTTCTCAAGACCAATACCGTGTTCAGCAGAGATAGACCCTGAATACTGCCGAAGCTCTGTATAAACTATGCTCTCTACTGCGTGGATAAAAGAATCCTCTATCGACTCTACCCATATCGCTATATGGAGGTTGCCATCGCCCAAATGCCCATAGGTGTAAATTTCGTTACGTGAATATTGACTATCAATGGTGGTTTTCAGCGAGTTCAAAAACTCTTCCATATCAGAAATCTTTAAACTAATATCAAAACAAGCCCAGCTATCATAACGAGTTTCCAATGGCTCTGGATTGTCTCGAATATCCCAGAGTTGTATTCGTTCAGCTTCTGTTTTTGCAACGACGCCATCAACAATAAGTTCATTTTCAAATGCTTGTTCCAACGAGGTTGAAAACAGTGTTCCATCAACATTCTGATCCCCCCCTTGATACTCCATCAAAACATAATAGTCATAGTCTGTTGATAACGGGGCTGTATTTGGGGTGAGGGTTTCTGCATTCAAACGATAGTAGTCTTTCCACATAACCTCGTAGGAACTAAGACCTCCACCCATAGACGACTGGAAAAATCTCAACAGCTCGCTTACTTTTTTGAAACTATTACACGCTACCAGTGCAGTACAACAGCTTTTCGGTTTATCCCAAAGGCGCAAAACAGCCTTGGTAATAATTCCGAGCGTGCCTTCGCTTCCGCAAAATAAACTATTAAGATCATAGCCGGTATTGTTTTTTAGAAAATGCTGCATACCGTTAATAATGACACCGTTTGCAAGCACCACCTCTAAGCCAAGAACGAGGTTTTTGGTCATCCCATATTTCAGCACCATTGTGCCACCGGCATTAGTGGCTATAGCTCCGGCAATGGTGCAGGAACCTCGAGCGCCGAAATCCAAGGGAAAGATTAACTCATGTTGGTCTAATGATTCATGCAGGGTCTGCAGGATTAAACCACCTTCAACAATAGTACTGCTATTGTCGCGATCAATCTGAATGATAGTATTCATCCGTTCCAATGAAAGAATAATATCATCTGGTCTACTAAGGCAAGCCTCAACCAAGTTAGTTCTGCCACCTTGCGGAACAACTACCTGGCCGCAAGAATGGCAGAGCTTCATTATTTCAGACACTTCTTTCGTGTTACGAGGGCGAACGATAGCTTTAGCTTCAATGCTACGATCATCCCAAAAAGATACACTCCGACAACTAATGTCATCCCCTAACAACACCCCACCAGGACCAAGAATACTTCTTAGTTGCTCGATGATATCCGACATTTTACTTCCTTAAAACACACCTCCTTGTGCAGAGATCCGACTAAAACAGCCAGCAAAATTCACTAGACTCTAACTAACTAAAACTTATAGCTATACTTTATTCCAACCGTTCTTGGTCGACTGGTGGTAACACGAGAGTCAAAATCAATAGCATTACTGTATAAATCAGGCCGTTCATCCCAAATGTTCTTGATATAGATATCTGCACTCCAGGCCTCTGATTCTAAGCCTGCAGATAAGTTGCCAAACGAGTAGGATTCCTGCTTTTGTCGCTGGCTAGGAAACAGATTATTATAGGAGTCTGATGTGTAGTTATATAAAAATTGCACGTTGGCAAGATACGACGCTATATCGAAGCTATAGCGTGCAGTCAATGTACCCTTAAACTCTGGTACAAATGCTAATCGTGTTCCTTCTGGAGCCGCCGTATTGGTGCTCTGGTAGTCTTCAGAAAGTTCAGCTTTGTTATATGAGAACGCGGCCGTCAATAGTAAATCCTTGGTAGCCAAGAATGTTAGGTCAGCTTCTACACCCTTGATTTCAGCCTCACTAACGTTTTCTGTAAAGGTGAAAAATGACAATGAAAAATCTTGCCGAGTCAGCTGCATATCTTCCCAAGTCATCATGTACGCCGAGCCGTTAAACTGCAAACGATTATCCAACCACATGGTTTTCCAGCCTAGTTCGTAATTGGTAACAATGTCGGAGCTATACGACTCTGCAATTTGTCCTGGAACAGGCTCACGATTAGCACTACCTGGGCGATAACCTTCAGAAAAGGTGCCGTATATCATTAAGTTGTCGTCGATTTGATAAGTAAGATTAAACTTAAGTAGACTGTCTTTTTCGCTGGTTTCAACATCGATATCGGAAAAACCAAAAACCGAACCTTGCACGCCGGAAACCGAGCTTTCCGAATCAAAATATCTTGCACCAATAGTAGCGGTAAGCTGATCGGTGAGGTCGTAACTAAACTCCCCAAAAACAGCCACTTGCTCGTCCACGCGCTTTTGGTCTGTCAAATAGTAAGCATTCGGATCCAGCTGGCCAATCACTTTGTCCGGTCTAATACCAGGGATTGCCCATACCCATTCAAAATCGTGTTCACTTTTTTCGTAAAAAACACCGGCTATATAGCGAAGGCTCTGGTCTTGCGGTGATTGAACCCTAAGCTCGTGACTCTCTCGATTGTATTGTGAGTCATTGGTAAACTGAATTCTTGGGTCTCCACAATTCAGGCTATAGCTAGTACTGCCTGAATCGTAGTCACACACATAATATTCTATATAGGGCGAGCCTTCGGAATAACTTGAGTAGTCCAGCTCATAATCCACTTCACGATCAAGAAACGATCCAGCGTACAATAAATCATGACCACCAATTTCGCCTTCTAACTGCAACGAAGACTGCCCAAATTTATCGGTATTACTGTCTTCAAAAAAACGCGCAACTTTTAAATCGCCAATATCATCTGGGTCGTGATCAAAAACACCGTTACTCTCCAGTTTTTGACTCAAGTGACCTAAGCTCAATGACCAGGTATCACTCAGATTAACTTTAAGCGCTACACGAACACCGCTGTTAACAGAGTCATTGAAGTTTTCTTCAACATATGGCGAATTATCCACCGTTACCGGCGCACCATTATTATAAGTCTTGGTTTGCGCGACATTGTCAATATAGCCGCCATCATCCTGACGCCAGCCAACCAAGCGAATAGCAGCCTTGCCTTCCACGATAGGAGCATTGATATAACCTTCTACGGAATTGCTTGGATCGCCGTTGCTTGTAGTGCTATAACCCAGATCAATACCACCTTCAAACTCTTCAATATTGGGCTTGTTGGTGATGATTCTTAAGGTGCCTGACTGAGAGCTTGCACCATAGAGCGTGCCCTGAGGGCCGGCCAGAACCTCGATGCGCTCAATGTCATAGATATGGACATCTAGGTTGCGACCAATAGCCGTTACAGGCTGCTCATCCAGGTATATAGCGACGCTGGGGCTTGCGCCAGCTCCAGCGCCAATGCCGCTAGACCCATCTGATACGCCGCGCATATAAACCTGAGAGTTACCAGGCCCCAAGCTGACAGCTGACATTGCTGGTGCTAGGGCCACATAATCATCAAAGTTATTGACATTCAACTGCTCTAATTTTTTATTGCCGAATGCTTGGATGCTGGTGGGGATATCTTGTAATGATTCGGTCTGCTTACGCGCAGTAACAACCACTTCTTCAAGAGCGAATGACTCACCCTGAGCAAGGGCTTGTTCTGTTAACAAGCCGGAGGAAGCCACAAGTGCGGCAACACCTACGCGGCTTACCATGGTGGCATTTAAATTGATGGCTTTACTAAGAGGGTCTAACTTACGCTGAATTAACATGAAATTCATACCATTATCCTACCAGTTATTTTTTTTATGACTATCAAACGCTATGCGCTGATTACTGTTTTTTCATGGTATGTAAAGCGTCAGCTTGGCTCAACTGAGTAATTCTATCGCCAGCCTGAGATTTACTTATATGATGAGCGATAATAATGACTGGGTTTCTGAAGCGAGTAAGGATAATCGGCACTCGTATATTGAGATCTACGGGCAAGCGCACCAATCCCCGTCAATCCCTGTATGAGCTGTGTGGTTTTGATGGGCTTATCTTTTTTTGGTTTTTTAGCTGGGTAGTCGAATGGACTGCCTTGAGTGTGGCCGCGACAGGAGGTGTTTAGAGGGCGCTCTCCACACTTGGGGGTGATCAGTGCGCCCAGATCCATCATCGCCTGAGAGTAATCGTTGCGGCGCTCAGAGGGAGTGTGGTGTTTGGGGGTGTCCCAGAGTCGCTTTAAAGGGGGGGCGCTTTTTTCTGGCCAGCCCTCGAGGTATGGTGTCGTGCCAGAGCTCGTTTCACATTACGGTCGAGAATGGTGGCTCGTTCTACAAAGGCAATGCTGATGATAGCTCGCCCTATCCCGGGTAGGCTGACCAAAGCGCCCACGGTGTTCGGAAATACGCCATTGAGCGCCTGAGCAACGAGCTGAGCGCACTGATGTAAGCATCGGGCCTGAGCGTAGTGGCCAAGACCGGCCCACAAAGGACAAGTGTACGACACTGTGTCCATATCCAATGGTGTCGTATTATGGGGATAATCTCATGATTAAGGGCAGTAATTCTGTGGTTTTGTGTGTCCATACTATTTTTATCTACGGATATTTCCGACACCCAGGCCCGGTAGGGAGAGATGTTTTGTTGTCAGGGTCAGTCTTTGCGGGCGTGCTTATCAAACCATTTGAGTGCGGCTAGGCTGAAGTTAAGCGCTTTAGGCATAAGGTATTTGGAATATAGTCTGGAGCGAGTGAAATGAGTGGGTGTAATCATGCTGCGGTTTTTTTATAATAACCAACTTTATAGGCAAATACTCGGTTGTTGATTGTTTTAATCGCGCTGGGGCTACAGTCGATTGGAGACTACTATGGCGGACCGCAAGGCCACTGTTTCACGGGATACCCTAGAAACCCAAATTACGGTATCGATAAACCTCGATGGCAAAGGTGAAGGCAAGTTCGAAACGGGCGTGCCTTTCCTCGATCATATGATGGACCAGATTGCCCGCCACGGCATGATAGATTTAGATGTTTGCGCCAAGGGCGATTTACACATAGATGATCACCACACCGTAGAAGATATAGGTATTACCTTGGGCCAAGCCTTTGCTAAAGCGGTAGGCGACAAAAAAGGCATCGCCCGCTACGGCCATGCCTATGTGCCTTTAGATGAGGCCCTATCTCGCGTGGTGATAGACTTTTCTGGCCGCCCCAGCATGGAGTATCACGTGCCTTATACCCGTGGCAGCGTGGGTGGCTTTGATGTGGATTTATTTGCCGAGTTTTTTCACGGCTTTGTTAACCACGCGCAAATCACTTTGCACATTGATAACCTGCGTGGCAAAAATACTCACCACCAGGCCGAAACTGTCTTCAAAGCCTTTGGCCGCGCCTTGCGCATGGCCTTAACGCCCGATGCGCGTATGGCTGGCATTATGCCTTCTACCAAAGGTACCTTGTAATAGGGATGTTGTAATTTCTCATAACGTCAGGCCTTAACAGCCTGGCGCTACTCTTTTACCGTTTTTATTTTTATTTAGGTTGGCTGGTTCATGGCAAAATCTACTATTGCAGTCATTGATTATGGCATGGGTAATTTGCACTCGGTGGCCAGTGCGTTAGAGCATGTAGGCGATAATGTTGACGTGCTGGTGAGTGGCGACCCCGAAATAATTCTAGCGGCTGACCGCGTATTATTTCCCGGTGTGGGCGCGATACGCGATTGCATGGCGGAAATTTTACGGCTGGGTATAGATCAAGTGGTAGCCGAGGCGATGAAGACTAAGCCTTTGCTAGCCATCTGTGTGGGCATGCAGGCCTTGATGCAGCGCAGCGAAGAAAACGGTGGCGTAGACTGTTTAGGTTTTTACCCCGGCGAGGTCAAGTTTTTTGGCGAGCATTTACAAGGAGCCAGCGGCGAAAAATTAAAAGTGCCGCACATGGGCTGGAATAATGTGCATCAGCAAAAGCCGCATCCGCTGTGGGCTAAAATTCCGCAAGATGAACGCTTTTACTTTGTGCACAGTTTTTATGTGCAGGCGCAAGACGAGGATTTGGTGGCAGGCAGCACCGATTACGGTGTAAGCATTAATGCCGCTATCAGTCGCGACAATGTGTTTGCCGCCCAGTTTCACCCCGAAAAAAGCAGCACCGCAGGCTTACAGCTACTGCAAAACTTTTTAGCCTGGGATGGCCAGAGTTAATTTTTTATAGGCGCGTACCGCGCAGTTGAGTAACGACTATGGCTTTAGCAAAACGCATTATCCCCTGTTTAGATGTAGAGAACGGCCGCGTGGTTAAGGGCGTTAACTTTGTTGATATACGCGATGCCGGCGACCCGGTAGAAGTGGCCAAACGTTACAACGAGCAGGGCGCTGATGAGATCACCTTTTTAGATATCACCGCCACTCATGAAGGCCGCGCCACTACCATACACACGGTAGAAAAAATTGCCGAGCAGGTTTTTATTCCGCTAACAGTAGGTGGTGGCATACGCACGGTGGAGGATATACGCGCCATGTTAAATGCCGGTGCCGATAAAGTGGGGATTAACTCGGCGGCTATTTATAACCCCGATTTTGTCAAACAAGCCTCCGATAGATTTGGTGCCCAATGCATAGTGGTGGCGATAGATGCTAAAAGAGTTAGCGCTCAAGGCCAGCCGCTGCGCTGGGAAATATTTACCCATGGTGGCCGCAAAGCTACCGGCATAGATGCGGTAGAGTGGGCAAAAAAAATGACAGCCTATGGTGCCGGTGAAATTTTATTAACCAGCATGGATGGCGACGGCACTAAGCAAGGTTTTGATTTAGCGCTAACCCGAGCCATTAGTGACGCAGTGTGTGTACCAGTTATAGCTTCAGGCGGGGTCGGTAATTTGCAGCACTTGGTAGATGGTGTAAAAGAAGGCGGTGCTGATGCGGTATTGGCCGCGAGTATTTTTCACTTTGGTGAATACACTGTGCCTGAGGCTAAACGTTATATGGCCGAGCAAGGCGTGGAAGTGCGTTTGTAAACTAAAATGCAAAACGTAAAAAGCCCAGCATAGACTGGGCTTTTTTGTATAAAATTTTTGAGAGTTAGCTGGCGAGTGCGTTGTGCAGCTTGTCTAATGTCCTGGGCTCGGCCAAGGTCATAAACTCGATAAAATCATTAAGGCCTCGTCTGGCCTCATTTTTATCGTCAAAGGGGCCTATAGAAGAGCCCTCTCTAGTGGAAAAATACCAAGCTCCCTGCGCTGCGAAAAAACGATCAGTTCTGACCGGGACTGGTGCGCCGTACACATCTTCGGATCTATGCATCATATCGCTCATGGCTAGATTCAATCTCAGCTCTTGTTAAGTTGCTAACAGTTTAGCGCGATTTCCGTTTTATGGAACCGTTTTTTTGGCCGTTTATCCCTGTTTTTCTGTCTTTGTCGAATTAAAAGTAGGCCGGGTGTTTTTTTTGGCGCAAGGCTGTGTTTTGGTGCTATTTAATTGTCGCCACGGCGGCGGTGTTAGGGGTAGGGCCTTTGCCTCGGCAAGGTTTATTGAGTAGATAATCTAGGCTGTTATGCGCTGGGCAGGGGGTGCTGGGCGGTGTTAAAAAGCGAGAGACCAGTTGCTGTTGGTAACCGCGTAAGGCTAGGCTGGGCAGCGTTTGCTGTAATACCGCAATCGTCTCTGGGTAGGGGTGGCCTATGGCTACGGCATAGCCTTGCTTGTTAGCTAGGCGCAATAATTTTTCAAACTGCTTAGTGATGGCGGCAGGGTTGCGCTGGTTATCTAAAAAGACATCGCGTTTGAGGTGGGGGATGTGATAACGCTGGGCGGTATCTTCGGCTACGGTAAGCGGGCTGGTGCGGCTATCCAAAAAATACAACTGCTGGCGCTTAAGCTCGGCCATCAGCCAGGCCATGGGCTTGGGCATTTGGGTGAGCAGGCTGCCCATGTGATTGTTGAGGCCGACCACATAGGGGATGTTGTTAAGGTTTTGTTGTAAGCGGTAAATAAATTGTTGCTGGTTAAGTTGCGGGCCTAATTCGCCTGGCCCGGCAGGGGTGCCGTCTACGGTGCTCATGGGGGCGTGCAGTAATACTTCTTTGCCCTGCTGGTGGGCCAGCTCTGCCAGCCTTTGGCCATTGGGGCTGTGAGGCAGCACTGCGTAGTTTATTGGGCCGGGCAGCAGTATAGCCTGCTGCCCTAATTCATAGCTGTGGCCTATATCGTCGATGACGATAATAATGCTGGGCAGCTCGGCGTGGCTGGCCAAGCTTAGCCAGCTCAATAGTAGTAGCGGTAACAGCTTTTTCATCACGGCCGGTTATAGCGCTGCGCTAGCAGGCTTAGTGTCAGCCTGGGCTTTGCCGGCACTAAGAATGTTTAAGCCTTTAAGTAAGTTGAGAGCTTCATACAATTGATTGTCGCGGTTGAATAGCGCGGTGTTAGTTTTTTTGCGACGCTCTTTGCTGTCACTCTCGCTGCCGTCTCCGCTTTTTAAATGACCTTTGAGGTCTGCCTCAGTAATGCCGCCACGGGTTTTAATGGTTTCAATTTTGGCGTGCTCAACTTCTATATCGGGGGCTATGCCCTGGGCCTGTATAGAGCGGCCGCTGGGAGTGTAGTAACGGGCGGTGGTGAGTTTGATGGCGCGGTCTTCGGAGATGGGGACTACGCTTTGCACCGAGCCTTTACCAAAGCTGTTGGTGCCCATAATGACGGCGCGGTGATGATCTTGCAGGGCGCCAGCCACTATTTCTGAAGCCGAGGCTGAGCCGCCATTAATCAGTACTACCACGGGGGCACCGTCTATGAGGTCGCTGCCGGTGGCGGAGTGGCGAAAGTCGGCATGTTCTATGCGGCCCAAGGTGTAAACGATTAGGCCTTCTTTGACTAGCGCGTCTACCACTTCTACCGAGCTTTGCAGTACGCCGCCGGGGTTGTTGCGTAAATCTAGGATCAGGCCTTTAAGGGGCTCTTGGCTGCTGTGAATTTTTTTCAGTATGGCCGCAAATTCGGTGCCGGTATTGGCTTGAAACTGCGCTATGCGCACATAGTGGTAACCGGGGTCCAGCTCTTTGCTTTTGACGCTGGCTACTTTAATGGTGTCGCGTTTAAGAGTGAGTTCAAAGGGTTGCGCGGCACCTTCGCGAACCACGGTAATAACAATTTTGCTGCCCTTGGGGCCGCGCATGAGTTTTACAGCTTCGTTGAGGTTTAGGCCTTTTACCGGTTGGTCGCCCAGCTTAATAATCAGGTCGCCGGATTCTATTCCAGCTTTATCGGCGGGGGTGTCGTCTATGGGAGAGATGACTTTAACAAAGCCGTTTTCCATACCTACTTCCATGCCTAAGCCGCCAAACTCACCGGAGGTGTTGACTTGTAGATCGTCGTAAGACTCTTCATTTAAATAGCTGGAGTGTGGGTCTAGGCCTTCTAGCATGCCTTGGATGGCGTATTCCAATAAGGTTTCGTCGTCTACTTCTTCGACATAGCTCAGGCGTATGTGGTTAAACACATCAGCAAAGGTGCGTAGTTCATCTAGCGGCAAAACGGCTTTTGGCTGGTCGTCGGCACTGGCTGCGTTGGTGTTGGCTGTGCTCTCGCTGTCTTGGGCGTGGCTGTTGAGTGAAAGTAGCGCTGCGCATAGCGCTAAGCTGGGCAGGGTGGCCCGTGAAAAAGGCGAGAGCGTCATGGAAAGTCCTTATTGATTGGGCTGGGGCTAACAGTGTTGGGCTAGCAGTGTTTTAGCCCAGCGGGTTGATTGTAACCGGCTTCTCGCCCAGTGTCAGTTAGCACGGTGCCAGTTAGCCCAGTGTCAGTTTAGCTGCGTTTACACCATAGCGCTGGGTTGCTGGGCTTGCCGCTATGGCGAATTTCAAAGTACACGCCGTTTTGTTGTTGGCCGCCACTGTTGCCTATGGTAGCTATGGTTTCACCGGCACTAACCCAGTCGCCGGTTTCGCGCAGTAGGCTTTGGCTGTGGCCGTATAGGCTCATATAGTCATCGCCGTGATCAATAATTATTAGCAGGCCGTAGCCGCGCAGCCAATCGGAAAATACCACTCGGCCATGGTGTATGGCTTTAATGCTGCTGCCGGCCTGGGCGGGGATATTAATACCCTGCCAGCGCAGCTCGCTGCCGCCGCGGGCGCTGCCAAAGCTATTGCTGGGCTTGCCTGCCAGTGGCCAAGGTAGTTTGCCCTTGAGCTGGGCAAAGGGGCGATAGTCGCTGGGTATGCTGATGTTGGCAATGGTTTGCTCTACCGCTTCGATTAAGCGCTCTAGTTCGCTTCTATCTTGATTGAGTTTAGTTAGGTGCTGGTGCTTGTTTTTAATGCTGCTGTTAATTTTGGCTAGGCTTTGTTCTCGATTGGTTTTGTTGCTGAGCAGGGCTTGGTGCTCTTGTTGCAGCTGCGCTTTAGCGCGTTGCAAATTATCGGTTTTTTGTTGTATAGCGGGTTCTAGTTTATTGATGTTGGTGATGGTGTCGGCATAGGCGGCCACTTGCTCAGCGCGGGCGCGATTAAAATAATCGTAATAGGCCAGCGCTCGGCTGAGCTTTTCTGGGTCTTCCTGATTGAGTAACACTTTTAGTTTTTTCTGCTGGCCGATTTGAAAAGCCGAGCGTATCTGCTGTTCGATTTGCTGCTGCTGTTGTCGTTTTTGCCCCTGTAGCGCATGGCGTTGGCTTTGCAGTTGTTGCAGTGCCTTTTGTTCGCTATCGAGTTGTTGTTGGGTTTTGCGGATTTGCGTTTGCAGCTGGCCTATATTGACCTCAGCTTGCCGCAGGGTGTTTTCCAGTTCAGAGCGCTGTGACTGAAAGCCCGAGAGCAATTTTTTTAATTGTGCCACTTCACTGTTGAGCTGTTGCAGTTGCGCTTTATTGGCGCGGCTGTCGTCGGCCTGTGCATAAGCGCTCAGGCATAGGCTTATGCTAAGGGTGAAGCGTAAAATCCAGCTTGCGGATTTGCTAAGCATACGGGCCATTAGGCAGCCTTATTATTATCGATGGGGTGTTGGGTTGTCTTGGCTTATGTTGGCTAGTCGAGCTGGTTTGCATAACAGGCGTCGATAAACGACGCCTGTTATGGTTTGCTTAGTCATCAATGCTAAGCAGCGATACACCAGTCATCTCCACCGGTTGCGCCAGCCCCATCAGGGCCAACATGGTGGGGGCGACATCTGCTAGGCGACCGTCTTGCTTGGCAACGCTGACTTTGCGTTTACCCACATACACAAAGGGCACGTGCTCGGTAGTGTGTTGGGTGTGCGCTTGGCCGGAGACATGGTCGTGCATTTGCTCGCAATTGCCGTGGTCGGCGGTGATTAGGCAATCAAAGCCGTTAGCTAGGGCGGACTCAGTTACAGCCTTAACGCTGACGTCTATCGCTTCGGCGGCTTTAACCGCAGCGCTGAAGACACCGGTGTGGCCTACCATATCGCCGTTGGCGTAGTTGCAGATGATAGCATCGTACTTGCCGCTGGCCATGGCGGCGCAGAGTTTTTCGGTTACCTCAGGCGCGCTCATTTCTGGCTGTAAGTCGTAGGTGGCAACATCGGGTGAAGGTATCAGTTCTCGATCCTCACCGTCATATAAGGCTTCGCGGCCACCGCTAAAGAAGAAGGTGACGTGAGCGTATTTTTCAGTTTCCGCTATGCGCAGTTGTTTTTTGCCCATCTTCGCCATCAGTTCGCCAAAGCTATTGCTGAGCTTTTCGGGGGGAAAGGCACAGTCGGCTTTAATATCGGCGGCGTATTGGGTGGTCATGACAAAATTGGCTAGGGCCGGGGTTTTGGCGCGTTCAAAACCGGCAAAGTCGCTGTCGACAAAAGCGCGGGTAATTTCGCGGGCGCGGTCGGCTCTAAAGTTCATAAAGATCACGCTGTCGCCATCGTTAATGGCGGCGCTGTCCTCGCCTTCGGCTTGGATGACGCAGGGAGCAACAAACTCATCGTTTTCATCGCGGGCGTAGGCCGCGGCCAAGGCATCGCTGGTGTTGGCAAAACTATAGGCGGCTTTGGCTTGGGTTAGCAGTTCGTAGGCTGGGCGCACGCGCTCCCAGCGGTTGTCCCTGTCCATTACGTGGTAGCGGCCCACTACGCTGGCGATGCGGCCGCAGCCTAGACGGTCAAATTGCTGAGTCAATGCCTGTAGTGAGGGTAAGGCGCTGCGTGGTGGTGTGTCGCGGCCATCTAAAAAGGCATGTACATAGACTTTTTCGGCACCGCGTTGGGCGGCCATATCAACCATGGCGGCGATATGTTTTTCGTGGCTGTGTACACCGCCGGCAGAGAGTAGGCCAAAGATGTGTACAGCCTTGCCGTTGGCCTGTGCTTGATCAATGGCCTTGCTGTAAACCGTGTTTTGAAAAAAGTCGCCATCGGCAATGGCCTTATCAATGCGGCTGATGCTTTGGTACACCACTCTACCTGCGCCCAAACTCATATGGCCCACTTCAGAGTTACCCATTTGCCCCTCGGGTAGGCCTACATCAGGGCCTGAGCCTGAAAGCAACGTATTGGGGTATTGCTTGAGCAAATTGTCCCAATTGGGGGTGTGGGCGTGGAAGATGGCGTTGTCTTCAGGGTCTTCACGGTGACCCCAACCATCAAGAATGACTAAAACTACAGGCTTTTTTGGGCTTTCAGTATTCATAACATCTCTATAATGGCGATAAACAGTGGCGATAATTCGCAAACATGGCGTTATGGCGAGCTAGGGCTTGAAGACTGACTTTTTGCCCTTATCTCTAAGGGGGCGAATTTTACCGGTATTGCTAGAGTTTGGCTAATGGCAGCGCAGTTAATTCGCAGCTAGTGATTTAGCCGTGAGAAAACTGCCTAGGCTGTGTATAATCGCCAGCTTTGCTAGGCAGCCTGTAGCAGTATCAGGCTGTAGAAAGTGCTAGCGACTTATTACTGAATTGGGTAAATATTAGACATGGCATTGTTTATAGAGTTTTTAGGGCAGCAGTGGATGCTCGCTAGCGGGGTATTGGTGTGCTTTATTGTGTTGATGAAGTACGAGTCGCAGAAGGGTGGCGCTAGCTTGTCACCACAGCAAATGATTAACAAGGTTAATAAAGAAGAGGCGGTAGTTATTGATGTGCGCGATAAGGCTGAATTTAAAGCTGGGCATATAGTAGACGCTATTAACATGCCGTCTAGCAGCTTTGCTACTCGCCTAGGTGAGTTAGAGCCTTACCGCGATCGTCCCATAGTGATGGTGTGCAAAATGGGCCAGCATTCTGGCGCTGCCGGTAAGCAGTTAACTGCGGCGGGTTTTGAACACGTGTTTCGCCTCAGTGGCGGCATGATGGAATGGAAAAGTATGCAGTTGCCTGAGGTATCGTAATGTCTATAGACGTATTAATGTATAGCTCCAATTACTGCCCTTTTTGCACGCGCGCCAAGCAGTTATTGCAAAACAAAGGCATAGCAGTAAAAGAATTAATTGTGGATGGTAACCCTGAGCTGCGGCAAGAAATGATGCAGAAAGGTGGCCGCCACACAGTGCCACAGATTTGGGTAGGTGATACTCATGTCGGTGGTTGTGATGATTTGTTTGCGTTGGAACGCGCAGGGAAATTCGATGCATTAGTGCAATGTGCTGGCTAGTGTGACAATACAATAAAGAGAGGTGTCAGCATGGCTGAGAATGAACAACAATTTGCAGTACAGCGTTTATACATTAAAGACGTATCGTTTGAAGCGCCTTTAGGGGCGGAAGTCTTTACCAAACAATGGGCGCCTGAAATTCAGGTAGACCTAGGCAGTAAAAACAACAAGCTGTCTGACGATCAATACGAAGTGACCTTGTCTGTGACTATTACGGGTAAGTTAGAGGATAACGTGGCCTTTTTAATTGAAGTGCACCAAGCGGGTATATTCTTAATTAAAGGCTTGGAAGATGAGCAGCTGCGTCGTGCGGTTAGCATCATGTGCCCTAACCTATTATTCCCTTATGTGCGTGAAGCGGTAGATAGCTTGGCGATTAAAGGTGGTTTCCCGGCGATAGGTTTACAGCCAGTTAACTTTGAAGCGCTATACGTGCAGGCCATGCAAAAAGCCGCCGCTGAACAGCAGCAACAAGCTGAAGCAGCGCCAGCGCCAGAAGCACACTAAGCTTTAGAGCGTGATTAAAAAAACCGCAGTGCGATTAGCGCCTGCGGTTTTTTAGTTTAGGTTGAGCAAAAAGTACATTGAGAGTGCGTCATGTTTCATATTGCCTTATTCGAGCCCCGCATAGCCCCTAACACGGGGAATATTATTCGGCTGATAGCCAATAATGGTTGTGAGCTACATATTATTGAGCCTATGGGTTTTGATTTTGAAGAAAAAAAGCTGCGCCGCGCCGGCTTGGATTACCACGATTTAAACAGGGTAACGCGCTACCCTAATTACGCCGCTTTTAAAGAGGCTATGGGGGATAGGCGTATATTGGCTTGCACCACTAAAGGCAGTAGGCCCCACGATCAGCTGCAATACCAAGCTGATGATGTGTTGTTATTTGGTTCAGAAACCAGCGGCTTACCGGATGAGGTGATGAATAGTATCGCCTTGGAAAACCGCCTGCGCATCCCCATGCAACCCACTAGTCGCAGTTTAAATTTATCAAATTCGGTGGCGATTATTAGCTATGAAGCTTGGCGGCAACAGGGATTTATCGGTGGCGAATGAGTGTCGCCGTGAACGGAGAGCTTTAAGCGGCAAGCTGTAAGTTGTAAGAAAAAACAAACCTTATGCAAAGTTTGCTGATTGTTACAGTTGAAAAGTTTTAGCTCGGCAATGGCCCAAGGTCATTGCTGCATGATGGCGGCCCTCCGGGCTGCCTTCACTCCCGCCTGAGCCCGTCACCCCTGCGGGGAAAGCAGCCGGTCTCATTCGCTCGTTCAGCGCTCATCTTTAATATTCCGCAATAACCTTGGGCCATTGCCTGCCTATCGCCGCGAGCTTTAAGCGGCAAGTATTTATCAGCCTTTCAGGCTGAGATGTAAGCTACAAGAGGTAAGTTTTAAGAAAAAGATAATAAAGACTTGATTTAGTGATGAGCAAGTCCAAAATT